>Ga0316204_10002403_pt1 | contig 42585 bp, 50 predicted proteins | sample 6monrhotite_MG_2_FD_205661 | JGI IMG/M metagenome (GOLD analysis project Ga0316204, IMG submission 205661) | Microbial mat bacterial communities from mineral coupon in-situ incubated in ocean water Damariscotta River, Maine, United States -... | ecosystem: Environmental > Aquatic > Marine >... | reverse complement strand
AGTCGGCTCAGCGCCTTGCGTTCTTCAAAACCGCGGGTGCGGGTTAACGCTGCACCGGATTTGCAGGCGTCCATCAGCATCACGACTTTCTGCGCGGGCACTTCGTTGACCCAGGCTTCCAGTTCTTGTGACGTGATGCCTTTTTCGCGAACATGATCTTCACGTTCGGGATAGACCACATCGTAAGGTATGAAGTACCACGTATCGCCTATGGAATCGCCATGACCGGCGAGGTACACCACCAACACATCATCAGACGAAATGCCTTTCAAATTCGCCAAGGCCTTTTGGATACCGGGCTTGGTCGCTTGCTTATCGAGAACCTTGTAGGTCTTAATGTTTTTGAACAAGGTTTTCGGCTGAGAGGCGAAGAACTGCTCGATCCCCAGCGCGTCCGGCACGCCGTAGTTCAACGCCAGCGCCGGGTTGCGATAGGCGTTGATGCCGATGGTCACGACGTGCAACGTGCTTTTGCGCTCCGCCCCCGTATAGGCGACCTGGATCTTAGCGGGCTTGCTTTCGATCATGTCGCGGCTCATGGCGATGGTGCGAAACTTATTTACGCCGGGCGTGAGCTTGACCTCAAACGTGTGGCTATAGGTTTCTTTGTCCGCGTCGCCTGGAACCTCTTTGGCGACCAAGCGATCATTGTGGAATAAACGTATTTCTTGAATGCCGCCACCCAGGTTGCCCGCTTCGACAAACAACTCATAGGCTTCGCTGTCGGACGAGGCGTTTTCTTCCGGTTTGGCGATCACCACGATGGGCGGGGTATGGAACGAAACGGACAGTTTCGGCGCTTGCTCAGTAGCGGTGGTGACGGGCTCGACACTTTGGCCTTCGGACGCCAGCGCCAGCACAGCCGGTTCATAGTGACTTTCGCCGAATTGGTCGAGTTCGAACGACATGTCTTCAGCGCCCCACTCGATTGCCGCCAGCGCATCGCCATCACCGACATACGCGCCGCTTTCGCCGTCCACCGCGGCCCAGCCGTCGGTGGTCGCCACCACGCGCGCGGTTTGTTTTTTCGTACTCACATCGACAACGTTCATGAGGCCATCTTCAGCCAGCGTGTGGACCACGTTGTCGCCGGCGCCAAACGCCACCGCACCGACGTGCGCTTTTGCACCCTCAGCGGTCGCGCTGACCCTGCTTTGTTTCAGGTCCACAAGCGCAACGCCGCCCCTGTCGTCACCGACCGCCAAACGATCCCCTTTGGGGTCAAGCGATGCAGACGTAACAGGGGCGTCAAGTTTCAATTCTTTATCCGCCGTATTCGCATCGGTCTTCCACGATTTGACCATGCCATCGGCGCCAGCGGTAACAAAACCGTCGCCCGATGGGCTTTCTTCGATGAAAGTCACGGCTTTACCATGGGCCTGCGCAATTTTCTGGGCCGCTTCACCGGTCTTGGCGTCAGAAGTAACGACTTTGCCTTTGGCGTCGCCGACCAGAACCTTGGTTTCATCTTTGGACAAAGCCACCGCGCCGATGGCGTCGTTGGATGGTTTGGACAGCGACACGACTTCGCCGCTTTTGGCGTCCCAAACACGCACACTGCCGTCGTCATGGCCGGTTACGACCGTGTCGCCTGAATCGGACACCGCAACGACGGTCGCCGCCGTCGCCCCAGCGCTCGTCAACGTGGCCTTCACCGCACCCGTGGCGCTGCTGACCACCTGGGCCTTGCCGTCGCGTCCGGCGGTCACGGCGACAGCCCCGTTTTCGGAAAGGCTCACGGCGTTCACCGGGCCGTCATGTAAATTCTTAAGCCGTTTGATCTGGCGACCTTCGCGCATATCCCAAAGACTCAGCGAGCCATCATCATGGCTTGTCACCATGCGCGATGGCGTAGACGCGTTACCCATTTTTGTGACCGCAACGCCAGTCATCACGGAGACTTTTTCAGGCGCCACGGACATGGTCGCGCCGAGAACTTCTTGAACGTTGGCGCTGATGGCGCTGCTGATGGCGGACGACACGACACCGCTGATGATGCCGGTCATATCGACAAACTGCGCGAGCGCTGTCTGAGCGGCAAAAGTCCCAACGGACGCCAAAGCGGTGGTGGTCAAAAACTGGCGACGACTTAACATGACAGGCCCCTTTTCATGAAAATGCGCAAACAAAAACCCAGCCCCGGCATGACCCTGCAAAGTCACACCCTAGAGAGATGACGCTTTACCAGCACACCCCTCCTCCATCCTTGGCGACAAAAGCCAGAAAGTTAGATCACTACTGTTGAGTATCGCCTTGCGCCGGTTCCCGGCTGGGCGCGACCACACTTTGCACGGTGCTAGACGTACCGTCGGCAAGCGCAGCCGCCGCAACGCTAGACGTTTGCGACGCAACGATTGCGCCCACGTTCTGCGCCAAAACAGGCGTCGCCACCATCACTGGCGTCGCCAAAGCGATGAGAAACAAAGCCACGAAAACTTTGGTCATTGAAAGCCACCTCCTTACACATTTCATCAATTTGATTATCTATTGATCATACACCTTGCGCCAAGAGTTTGAAAGTTTTCAGCCCGCAATGCGCGTGCCCCGTCATCACATTTCAAGACAAAACAAAAGCCTCTGAGAAATCTATGTTTCTCAGAGGCTTAATTGGTGGGCGCAGTAGGGCTCGAACCTACGACCCGCTGATTAAGAGTGTGCATAAAGTCGTTTATTTTCAATGCATTGACCGACATATTACTGCGGATTACCGTCACTTTTGTGGCGAAAGTCTGACAGTTTTTCAGACTGAATTATGGCCCTGAAATCGGCGCGACCAGACGCCGCACCTGGACCATCTTTTGGCTACACTCTTCGGCCGCTTCCCACAAATCCAAAACATAAACAGCGACGGATCTCTGCGTCTCAGCCACCGGCGGCGAGGGCGTCAACGGACAAGTCAACAGGCTGGCCGGCACCTGGTGCTTTTCCACCTTCACCACCGGCACCAGCCTTTGCGTTTCGCAAGCTGTCAAGAACGCGAGCAAGAACAGGGGCGACAGGACCATCGTCACTTTGCGGGGCATGATTAACCTCCGATCTAATCTTTGTGAGTTGCTTTACGCGCGCCGCAAAAGCGTCACGCTCGGCCGTCAGCGCATTGATCACGCTAACGGTGTGTCTATTTGCCGCCGCCAAGGCCTTCACGTTCTGCTCTGCCGCATCGAGCGCGACCGCCAAATCACCCCGCAGGCGATTATTTTCATCCTGCAGATGGCCGACGTAGAGCCATAAACCCAAGGCCGCAACCGCCGCCAGACCGATCAGGATCAATCGCAATGGAACGCCACCAAAAGCCACCCCACCCAACATTTCAGCTATTGCCTTCATAATCCGGCCTCCATCATTCGCCACCACTTCCAGATAAGCCGCACATAGCTGATCGTTTCAGCTGAGTGCTGGCCAGTAATCTCAGGCAGGCAGGCAATAATCTCGACATACAAGCTCCGGTCGCCACATGCCTTTTGCGCCTTAAGCAAATTTCCAAAACCTGCGTTGTAGCTCGCCGCCGCCAGGCGATGGCGATCCGCCTCGGGGCGTGGCGACGACCAACCGCTACGCCGTTTGGCCATGTAGAAAGCCCCAGCCGAAATCGCGATATCGGTGTGAGGACTTGCCTCTCCAAGCTTGAGCTCGGCTGATACCTGCCGCCAGGTTCCCGGCATGAACTGAGCTAAGCCTTGCGCGCCCACAGGAGAAACCGCGCCGGGATCCAAGCGGCTTTCCTGATACAACTGGGCTTTCCAGGCCCTCCAATACGGATAGGCTGGCCAGTAATCCCGCACGGCCGCACGGATCTGCAGATCGTAGCGATCAGAAAAGGGCGAGGCCGATGAGGACACAGGCACCAAGGAAACGGTAGCCAAGATACTGAGCAGCAGCCTGCGGATCATTTTTGAGATCATTAAAGAACTCCTTAAAATCGACACCAGCGCGTCGATCAAGAAAACGCAGCCAGTAAACCAGGGCCGATATTGAGATCAACAAACCCAGCAGCTTCAACACCTGCCCCCACAGAACGAAATCTTCCATCATCATTTCCCATTACTCACCAGGCCGAACAACATCGTTCTGCCCTTGCATGCGACTGATCACTGCCGAAAAATGCCCCATTTCATCGGCGAGCTTTTCCAGCGCCTTGACGATCCGATCCTCAACGTCTTTCAGGTGGTCGACCGAGGCATACTGCCGGGCCACATCGAGCTTGTAGGCCTCTAAGTTGCTTTGCACGCTGCGAATGCCCTTCCAGATCTGATCACGATCCCTCGATCGCTTTTCATCGCGCGCTTCAAGCTTCTCCTCAAGACCGGCGCGCATCCTATAAACCCACCCCACCAACGCCAATAATATCGGCACTTCAACTGCGGCAATCCACCATTGCAATTCCATACCACCACCCCCCTCATCCTTTCGGCATTAAGCCTTAAACTCGTCAATCGTGATGATGGCGACCGATGTTCCGCCCATCATGCGGCTGGTGTTGTTGCCGTTGAGATACATGTTCACGGCAGTGCCTTGGGCATGGCCCAATCGAACCGAGAAGTTGTGCGGGTTGGTGTCAACAGCCGCCACCTCGAAGGCGAACGACATGGATTGATTTTCACCCGAGCCCGCGTGCATCATGTGACACGCAATACCGTCGGCGAGGATCGTTCCCGTCCCACCATCCCAGAACAACACGCCTGTGATCGTCGCCAGGGCGTTGGTCTGAACAATGGGAATGTCGATCGTCACACGCAAGATATGGCCCGCCGCTTTGGGCGTGATGGAAGCGGTAAGGATTTCTTGGCCCTCGGTCTTTTGCGGCACCGTATCGTCGCCAGGGATGCGCTGATCTGTGAGGGTTGTCCACGTTGCGTTGGTGCCGACGGCGCGCTGAACGTGACTTGGCCATTGCTGTTCAGCCGCGCCAGCCGCGCCATAGCCGAGAACCTGCCCCTCGGTGCCGTCGCCCATCTCGGAGGTGGTAACGGCCTTCGGTGCCAGATTGGGGGTTTTAACCTCTCCTGGTCCGATCATGCCTGATGTTACTTGTGTGGTGGCCATGCGATCTTACTCCACATCCGGATCGTCTGGTTCTTCTGGGTGCTGCTGCACAATGAGCGAAAGCTTCTGCGCAACGGCGGCGAGGTTGGTGGCCTCTTGGAGCCCCTGAACCTGAACCCGGTTCAAGAACTCCAAGACCACCTGCGCTTCTTGCGGGCTCAGCATCACAGGTCCGCCGTCACGGCGGCAATAAACGCATCGCGCGCCGTCGCAAGATCGACCGGGACAACCTCATCATCACCGATGCGCATGCTGTCGCCGTTCTTGAACTGAACGTCAACAATCAGGCCACCCGTTTCCGGGTCGGTCGTGGCGCTGTAAACTTGCACCTGCTTAACGTCGTCCAGGTCAACGGTAAGAGCGTCGGCGGCGGCGATTAGTGTGTCTCGTGCAGTTTCACTTGCGGTGGTAAAGGCAGTGTCCTTACGTTTGACCTTACTTACGGTTCCGTCCGTCGATACCCATTCATAAGTAACTTCGATTTTTGCTTTGGTGGCAACGCCACCCCAGAAGGTTTTAGACATTGCATTCTCCTTTTATGCGTTTCCAAGCGTGGTAATGGTTCCAGAAGAACCGCGATATTTGAGAGCGCCCGCCTCAACGTAGACGAAGCCGCCGCTAGCGGGGTCAGAGCTAGGTGCGCTTCCGTTCGCCAAGAACATGACCTGTGTCCCGCCACCAAGACGCCCAAGGTCCATAATGAGGTTCGTCCCAGCGGCATCGAACCAGCGGAAATATCCGGTCCCTTTGGTGATATTACGAATGTTGATATTTGCGTCTGAACCTTCAGCGTTGAGCGCAACGGCCCCACCCAAGGCAGACGGCGTAACAGTTAAGTAATTCGCGTAACTCGCAACATAGTTAATCCTGAATGCTGGCGTCGGCCCACCACCAAAAGCAAAGGTGTGGTTTCCTGCACCCTTTGTGTTGTAGTAGTTCGAGACATTCGTATCTGAACCATTCCCAGCATACTGAATTGAGTTGCCCGTCGAGTTGCCATTCACCACAGGGTAGTTCACGCTTGCGGCAACGGTGCTAATCCGAAATGCCACATTGCTACGGTTGCTGTGATAAAAATCATGGTTGCCCCACCCTTGGGTGGAGTAGTCGATGGCAACATTGGTGTCAGACCCAGCAGAGCGAAGTTGGCGTCCATAACCAGTTGCACCTCCGCTATCTAGGGCATAGTTTACTGCACCAGCAGTATAAAAATGCGTGGCATGGGTTAGCCCGCCGAGTACATAACGTAGGTTATATACGCCTTTGTTTTTGATCTGCATTTCAACATTTGCACCCGCACCCGCGACCTCTAGGGTGGCGTATGTGTTGCCACCATTGGCTTGCAGATAATCAATGGCGCTTGCTGTGTGTGATACGACAAACTGAACCGCTCCACCCGCGTCTGATCCAAACAGCAGGTTTCCCGACCCTTTGGAGTAAAACCGTCCCGCCGCGTTTGCGTCAGTGCCAGCAATAACGCCATATGCGCCCGCACCAAGCGCCGCATCGCCTGTGAATTGCCAAAAGTTCACCGCGCCAGCCGTTGGCGCAACTTTGAAATCGTTGGCTACTGTGAGTGTGCCTGTTGTGGACACTGCACCCATAAAAGCCGCGCCCGCGAGCGCGGCTTTACCTGCCGCCACCGCATCGACATACGCCTTGACGCTCTCAGAAGTCGCCAAAGTGATTGCTGTCGCCGTCGCCATGGTGTCGTCGTCGATCACCACCCCAGCCGCCAGCTTGGAAAACCCGATCGAACCATCGTCCGGCGTGTAGGTTGCCGATGCCGCACCGTGCACCACCTCAACCTTGACCCCGGTGGGCGGCGCTGTGGTGAACGTGATCACGGCACCGACAACGGAATAATTGCTCTTAGACTGATACACGCCGTCCCAGAACACCTGCGTGTTGGCGGTCAATCCAGGCTCCGACGTCAGCGTAAACGCCACCGTCGCGCCGTCGCCGGTGAACGTGTCCACCTTCCAATCCATGAACGCCTGCAATGTCGCCAGCGACAGGCTGTCCACGCCGACCACGGTCGGCAGGCCATCGGCGTCCCAGGTAAAAATCTTGCCTTGGCGATCCGCCTTCACCGGCAGATGCATTTCGCCAACATCCTCATCGGACGCCGATTGATGAAGAGACCGATAATACCCCCCCTCAAGTTGCTGGGCGACAATCGTCAAACGATCCTGGGCCTTTTCCACGGAACCTGCCGGAAAGGCACCACCAGACGGATAGGCGATCGGTTGCACCGCCGGCTCTTTTCGCAAGATCACGATCTTGGCCAAGACCGCAGGCGCCTCCACAAAAGTGACCAGACCGCCATCCTTATCGCCCACGCCCGAAACGCTGTAATCGGTGGTCAGTGCCTGCAGCACTCCATCGACGTAAACCTCAAGGCTTTCCGCCGACAAGATCAAGTTGTCATACGAAAATTCGACCGTGGCGCCGTCACCAAACGGCGTCCAGCGGTAAGTTAATTTTGAAACCGTCATAGCTGTTCACCCCTACTTTTCAATCATGTTGCCAAGATCCGGCGCGCGATCCGGCGCCAGATCGCCGGGCTTCCAGAAATAGCGCTGGCCCAGATCGCGACGGTAGCGGCGCTCCATCCGCCGCCAGGCGCGTTTTGCACCCGGATCGATCCAGTTTTGCAGCTGGTCGAGAAACACCCGCTCATAACCAGCGCGCAGATACCAAAGCGATCCGCCCGGCGTGTAGCGCCGCAGAAAATTCGAAAGCTCGCGCCCGGCATTGGTCGGATCTTCACCCGGCAATTGCGCCAGATTGCCGATCGTCAACCGCCGCACATCGTTGGCGAAGCCCACCACCGGCCCGGCCAAGGTTTCGGCTAGGCCGCGATCCATGCGGTTCATATTGGAAAACAGAAAATCGCCGAAGATGCCGAGCCCGCCGCCCTGCATCATCGCCGCCGACCAGAATTCCGCCGACTTTTTGCCGGTCATGGGACGCGGGTCGCGGCCCTTGGACATTTCTTTGAGCTGCAGCGCCAGGCCGCCCATGATCGTGGTCGAGATCATCAAGTCCGCCAGGTACCGCCCGCCCCGTCCGGTGCGGGCTTCGTTGATGCCACGTCGCACGTGGGTGAACGCCAGGGTCACGGCGAAATTCTTGTACATCGCGACGGATCGCACCAGCTCGCCCAAGAACGTCCCCGGCGGGGCGTCGGAAACGATCATCGAGCGACCGCGCAGGCTCGAGCTCGGTACCGCAAAATTGGTTTCGGTCTGCACCATTTCCAAAAACCGCGTGGCAATATCATCGGCGAGACGAGGATTGACGCCAGGACGTGAGGCGATGTCGTCGGGACGCAAGAACGCGGCGCCTTGATGCTCATACAGATCCGTGGCCCGCATAACGTCCCAGGCAGTCGCATCAAGGCCATAACGCTTAAACGTCGATTGCAGAGCGTCTGGCAACTGGTCGAACGATCGGCCCACCTGGTCGCCCAGAAAGCCCATGAATTCCATACCAAAGGCCCACTTGCCCGCCTGGGTCCAGGGGCTCAGACCCGACACCCGCATCACCGCGTCGGCAAACCGGCGCGAGATTTCCGGCCCCGACACTTCGCCAACGTAGCGCGCCTGGGCACTGGCCACCGTCGCCCAGTTTTCCGCGATCAAACCAAGGCGCACCGCCAGTTTTTGATCTTCGGTGACGTGAGGGGTGAGCATTTTCAATACCCGACCGATCTCACGCGCCTGGGGCAAACCCGCGTGCTTGGCGGCCATGCGGCCAAAGTTCACGTCGGTGATCGCAGATATCGCGGCCGCGCCCAGCTGCATCGACTGCAGCATCGAACGCAGACCGGCGAACGACCGCGCCACCGCGCCATTGATCGGGCGGTTTGATTTTCCGGTGAAATTGGCAAACATATCCTCAGCCAATTTGACCTGCGATCGCGCCCGATCAAGAGCCTTTTCACCGCCGTTTGCACCCTTGGCCTTGACGTCGGCATGGACCGCATTTTGCTCCACCGTCTGGGTCAGGTAGCGCAGTGTTGCGTTGGGGTTGGGACCAAGGATCTCCATCTGCGCAATGTCTCGCGACATGGCGTCAAGGTGGCCAACCATGATCGAAAACGGGTCGCCGTTGCCGAACCGGCCTTGATAGTCCAGCCAGTCGTCGGCGCTTTTGAACACCAAGAAACGATGATCGGTGCGGCGATTGGCGAGCTTCTTGCCACCAGCCTGACCATTCGGCGTTAATTTGTTGATGCCGTCGGTGCGGATGGTTTCATACACCTCCCGCAAGGCGATTTCGAGCCGCGATCCCGACAATGGTCGCCCCGAGACTTCATCGACCATTTTGGAGCGATCGAGCTTTGGCTCGATAAAGTCGCGCCATTCCTCAAAGCTAGCCTTGCGCACCGCGATTGCATCGTGATGTTGCGGCATGCCCCAGTCGGCACGCTTCGCAATCCGCCCGCCCGCCGCATTGAACCGCAAGCGGCCAAACTCGGACGCCTCCCCCCATGCCTCTGCCAGCTGCTTGGCCAACACATCGCCGGTGTCTTCGCCAAAAATCTCACGCACCACGTTTTCCAGCTCGGCCCGGTTGCGCACACGCCCAACCAGATCACGGCGGAACGTGGCGAGCACTTCGTCCATGCGCGCATGCAAGCGCCCACGGATCGCATTTTGCCGCGCCACCAAGTTGGAAAACGGCGCCAGCTCGTCTTGATCCAGCAACGCCAAAAGCCCGGCGCCGGGATCGATCTCGCCGCGCACGTTTTTATAGGTCTCGATGTTGTGTTTAACCCGCGCCCAGGCCTCAGCCTGCAGCAGCACCTGGCGCTTTTTTTCCACGGCCTCACGACGCAAGACCTTGACCGTTTCCTCCGCCGCGCGCCGCGCCGCTTCGCCATGGTTCATACGGCCCTGGAATTCGGCCTCGATCTCATCGAACAACTCGGTCGCCGCGCGGCCACGTTCTGGGTCCAGCTCGCCGCCATCGACACCACGATTGATGCAATCCTTGAGGCTCATTTCAGACACCCTCCTTCCAAATCGTCGAGGAAGGTCGCCTCGGCTTCAAGCTCATCAAGCACCTCGCCCAACGGACGGGTGCGCGCAATGACGTCACCGTTTTCATTTACGGCAACGTCTACAGGGATTTCATGGGATGGGTCGAGAGACGGCTCTAGGCCGCCGGTTTGTCCGTCCGGCTGGACTGATTTCGAGCCTTCATCGCCTGACGCTTGGCCCGGTCTTGCGGGCTCAGATTGTCCAGAACGCGTTGCATCGCGTTCAGCGGGATCTCCTGGCCTTCCTTTTCGAGGTCGTAGGTCGGCAGATCCTTGATCGCGGACAAGTCGTAACGGAGACCCTTGCGGGACGTCGTTTGAGTAATGCGAGTGCTCATGGATATCACCCCTTTTGATTAACTCATCGAAGGTGCGTACGGGGTTGTCTGCAACTTCCAATACATATTGCGGCGAAACCAAGCGTCCGGTCAAGCGAAAACGCTCAATCGCGCGTTCGATGGCGACCTCGGTCGGCACCTCGACCAAGTGTACATTGACGTCATAATCCGCCGCGCGAAGCAAATCTATTTTAGCCTCAAGGTTGGCCAGATCCCCGCCCACCATCGGCCACACGATATTATCTCCCCGCGCCAAGGCACGCGCCAACACATCACCCTCAACGATCATTCGGCTTTCAAGGTGCACAGCGTGAGCGCCGATCCCGCCTTCGAATTCCGGCAAGACTTCTTTGGCCAAATCGCTATCGATCAGCAACGCGCCGCGTTCAGCAACCAGCGGATCGGAAAACATGCTTTTACCGGCGGCCGGCGGGCCCAGAACAATATCGACGGTGAAATCTTGGCGGGCTGCACCGGCACCGTATAGATCCGCGGCAATTTGCTGGCGCAAGCGAACCCGTTCGGGCGTCGTGATTTTGTGGGTTTTGGGCATCGCCTCAGCCCGGCGCATGGCGGTAACGATGCCCTCACCGGTGCCTGGGTGAACCGCCACCGCATCATCGAGCACCAACGGTTGATCGCGCCCCGGCACATCGAGTTCGAACACATCGCGCACCACACGCTCAAGCGCCGCGGCCTGCTGTTCTGCCGCCACCCCAGCGGGCTCTGAAAAGCCGCCTAAGTCGGCCTGTTCTTCGCCTGGACGGATTGGCGTTTGTGGCTCAACATGTTCAGCGCCCCCGCCTCGGCCAATTGATACCCCTTCAAAATCGCCGCGCGAAGCTGCGTCTCGGACAGCGCCGACGAATTCTCTTGTGGCGTCGGAGAAGCTTCCGCTTTCGGCGGCCCGCCGGGCGGCGCCTTCAAGAGCGTCTGAGAGGGGGCCTTTGCGGTTGGCGAGCGTTTGGAGCGTTTGGAGTGCCGTTTCATCATTTGTGGCCCTTTTCAGATTTTCGGCGTCGGCCAGGCGGTTGCCGGCCTTCGCGATATCGCCGGAATTGGCGACCAGGTTCTTAAACACGCCCTTGTCTTTGCGCAGGCGCTTCATGGCTCGATCCAAGATCTTGGCCCGCTCGACAATTAGGCTTTTGGTGATGATTTCCTCACCAAACAAACCGATCTGCTTTTCGCTGACCGTGCCGATATTCTGCACCTGACGAACGACCGCCTCGGCCCGCACCAGATTTTCTGGGCTGGTTTTAACCAGAACGTCCAACGCCGCCGCCTGCATGTGCGCATCGCCCGGCATCAAGCGACCGACCACCGCGGCGAAGTGTGCGGGCACCACTTCGTTAACCACCATCCCGAAAGCATCATCGGACAGGTTGACCAGATCCTGGGCTTGGCGCACCAGTTGAGAGCGCGGCGGCAGCTCACCGATCCGCCGGGGATCGACGCGCAGAACCTTGGCGGCATCGATGGCGGTTCCCGATCCCTCAGCGACGTTCTTCATCGCCGCCACCACGCGGGCCATTTCCGGGCTCATGCCATCGCTTTCGCGGATCACTTGGCCGATCAGGCGCACATCTTGCCCATCGCCCTGCGCCTGAATGCGCCGCGCCAATCCCAGACGTTGATGGCCATCGGCGATGAACCGTTTGCCGTCGGCGAATTCATACACCAGCACCTGGCCAGCCTTGACCGGATCCCAGGTATCGACGCCCTGCAGACGATCCGTCACGCCGAATTGATCGCCGCCTTCCTTGAACTGAAACAACTTGGCATCGACCTCAAGCTCATCGGGCTTGAACGCATAAACCAGACCGTCGAGGTTATCGACATCATCGCCCACACGCGGCTTCAAATCTGCAGCGGGGCGGTCTTGCATGGACACCATAGCGCCATCTTCGGCCGCCTGGATCGCCTCCGCCGTGCGGGCACGGTGTTCGGATCGCCCGCCACGACCATCAAGGGGATTGTCCTTGGCCAGATCGATCTCGGCCGCGATGGTGTCCCGCGCCACACGCTGCTCAGCGGTGGGCTTTTTAATCAGGTCATCAAAGGTCTTGAGCAATTTTTCATTGCTCATACGCACCACATTACCAGCACCGGCAAGACGCCCGGCGACGCGCCCACCACCCTTTACAACACCGCCCAATACACCTGACGCCGCACCGGCGATGGCGATGTTTTTCAATGGATCACTGGGATCAAGCCCGGCCTTGACGCGGTAACGCTGGATATCAGGCTGCACCAAGGCCTCAGACCCGGCGCCGATGAACGTCTCAAGCAAAACCGTGCGCGCGATCGACGCCGCCGGGCCAGCACCGAACATGGTCGAGATGGCAACCGGCGGATCTTTCATCACGCCGACCGCCGTTCCGGCAAATTGCCCAAGAACGCCGGAAGTGCTCGCGGATGCGCCCACCTTGTTCGCTTTGGCCTCTGCATCGCGAACGGTTTTGTAAATGCTTTCCCGCATGGCATCGCGATTTTTGGGCAGATCAGGAAATGCAGCCGGATCAACCGCGCGCCGCGCATCGATTTCCGCCCAAATGCGCTTTTCAAGATCATCCGACGAAAAACCAGCCCGCCAGGACGGGCCGCGCACCGGGTCGCTGATCGTGCGGCTAAACGGATTGGCGAACTGTTGGCGTTTTGAACGGCCTTCGTTGAGCGCCGCGATCATCGGATCGTAAGCCTCGGCCAGATTGACCTTCTCAGAAATAGAACTGCCCGACAGATCCGTTGTATCCAAAGCCGCAGAGAAGTTTTCAACAAAACCCGTGCGTGCGCCCTGAGAGGATCGGTCCTGCAGCGCCGTGGTGGCGTCTTTCTGATCGACGAAGATACTCAATTCGCCCCCCCCGCGCCATCGAGCGCGCCCACCTCAACGCCTTTGCGCCGCGCCATCATCACTTTGCCCAGCTCTGAAACATCGAGCACAAAGTACCCGTTCGGGCCATCGCCGCGGATAAACTCAACCCCGTCGCCGCTCATATCGATCATGTATTGCCCATGGCCGTAATCGACCAAGCGGGCGTCCTTGAAATCCTTGACCGTGAACGGCTGACCATCGCCATGAACACCGCCACCCAGGGCGACAAGGTCCGCGTCCTCGACAATGTTCAGCAGATGATTGAGATCCGACTGACGCACACCGTTTGGCAGCAGCACGTTTTGGCCATTCCACTCGCCAATGCCGCCGCGCATTTCACCGGCGCTATCGCGCACACCACCCGCGGCAAGCTGGACACTTTCGCGCCACAGATCCTCGTCACTCTCGGTGAAATAAGTATCTTCGATGTCCGCACTGCCGCCGCGCCGCATGAATGTTGCGGCATAAATCGCCTTGGCGGCTTCCACCACCGCGCCGCGCGTCGATGGCGTTTCGGACAATGCCGCGCCCAGCTCGTCGGTGGTCCAATCGTTCATGTCGATGGCGGGCGGCAAAACCTTGTTCCCGGCCTTCAACACCTGACGCCCAAACAAAACATCGCGCGCGGTGCCCGCCTGGGCCGTGCCCAGCGCCGCCAGCCCACCCGCATGCGCGAATAAAGGATCGTCGCCAGAAATCCGCTGGAACACGCTGGACGCTTGCGGGCCAAAACCCTCATTCAACGAATAGGCCAAAGCAACCTGCTCGTCGGCGCTGGCCCCTTCCAGCTTTGATTTAAGCTGCACCTCTTCCTCATCGGTCAACAACCGCGGCGCGGTGCCGTAATATTCAGCCAGGTGCAACGCCGTTTGACGCCGCGACTGCATGCTTTGCACCGCATCTTGCCCCGCATATGCCACCGGCTTGATTTCGGCCACACCCGCGCGCGCCGCCCAGCTGAGCGGATCTTGCTTGATCGCGGACTGCATCGACCTCAAAATCTTTCCAGCCAGATCGACCCGCTCGGCCTCCGTCGAGGACACGTCGCCTTTGTTCAGCCGCGTGTGCTCTTGGTTGACCCAGTTTTGCAACATCGTCGGGGTCCAAGCGCGAATTTCAGCCTGAAAACCAAGACTGTTTTTCATCGCCAGCACGTCCGCGCTGAGCGCACCATCGCCGAATTTTGCGATGTCTGCCTCAAGCGCCTGCAGCCGATCCGTGCCGGGATCGAAACCAGCCTCAACCACGCCGCCCAGATCCTTGAGCCGCGTCTCCAAACCCTTACGCTCGCCGTTGCGAACGATCGCCCGACGCCCGATTTCGGCACGCGCCGCCGACGCCAACACCGTACGCCGCTCCGGATCCAGGCGATTGACCGATGGATCTTGATCACCTTCCAGAGCTTTGAGAACGCCCTGCGGATCTTGCGCCAAGCGACCACGCAGGGCTTGCTCGGCGATTTTGCCGGGGATCGCCTTGCGCTGTTCGCTCACGTCGCCGGGCAACATCCACGAATTTTCAGCGGCCATAAGGTCGCCTTGCGCCTGGGCAATCAATTGCGCCTCTTGGCCGGGGCTGGCGTACGCCGCGTTGGCCAGGTCGTTGAGGCCCTGGCCAAAGTCCGTCATGCGCTTGGTGCGTTTGGAGGTGGCCTCAAACGTCAAAGCCTCGTTAAACACCGAAAGGCCGAGACGATCAAAGCGCTGCCCCGCCATCCGCGCCGCTTCCGGAGACGGCGCATCCTTGATGATCTGGGAGCGATAAGCCTGAAAATCCTTTTCAACGCCACCGGCGAAACCGTCCGCACCCTCGGGCGCCGATTGCTTCGATTGATTGAGGCGCTCGGCCCAATTCTTCGCCGCGCTGGCGGTGGTTGAGGAAACCCAAGCGTTATCATCGGCCTCTTTTTGGCGCTGTACCGCATCGTTGGTGACGTTCACGGCGGTGTTGGCAAAATCCGCCGCGGCGCCGCTCGCCACGGTAAGCGCCCCAGCCGACATGCGTGCAGCCGAGCCTTGCGCCGTGATGCCTTTTTGCGACTGGTACGTTCTGACTTTCATCAGTCCTCAACCCCCATACCATCCGAGCTTGGAGACCAGCCGATTTTTGAGGCGCCGGTGAGCAACGATTTGCCCGCGCCCCACATGCCGGCGGTTTTCGCCGCGCGACCAGCAACCCGGTCCGCCGCCGCTTGGGAACGCGCCCGTGCCGCCGCGACCGTGCCGGAATAGCGGATCGCAAGCGCATCCTTTTCCAGCTCCATGGCGCTTTCTTCCAGCGACAACAACGCCGAACCTTCAAGGCCCACACCAGACGCGCCGATGGCGGCACGTTGAGCCGAAAGCAAACTTTCACCACGCTGGCGATGGAGCTTTTCTTCATAATCCGCCGCGTTTTTGGCGTTGATCGCCTCGATCTCTTGAACACCGGCATTGTATTTGGCCGTGGCGCTGGCTTGCGCACCACCGGCCATCATTTGCGTGGCGCTCATCACCGCACCGGCAACCATCATCGCGTCACCAACCGTGACGGCGCTTCCGGCAATTACACCAATCTCAATGCCTGTCATGGACGCACCCTCGCAAACAAAAGATAGTTTTTTCCGTCCGCGCCGTAGCCATCCATGCCCCAAGGCGTTTCGCAGATGAAACCGAGCCGCTCGGCCCAGCGCACGCCCGCGGCGTGGTGCGGATCCACCACCGCCTCAAGACGCCGCACACCGGCGCCATGGGCATCCGACAAGACCTTCTCCACAAACCGCGTGATCGGAACCCAAGCCTTCAACGGGATGGATTGACCGAACAAAGCCCAGACCTTCGCACGACCTGGCCAGCGCTGGATCACGCCCGCCGAGCCGACCACCGCGCCGTCGATCTCACCCGACCAGCTCAAGCCCGGAACGCTGAGATATTTGCCGTACTCCGGATCGAGCAGACTGGTTTGGAAATAGGCTTGCACCGGCTGCAGGTTGAGGCCGACCAAGTGATCCGGTTTGAAGGGGATAAATTCGATCATCGTCACCCCTCATCCGTGCCGATGCGCGGGATCATGTTGGTGATCGTCGCCGGGAACGGGCCGTCGCCGCTCAAATAAACACTGCCGTCTTTGTCGTGACTTCCGGGATAGGTGATGGACTTCACCCCGGTGAACAACGGGATCGCCGTATCCATTGCGTGACCGACTTCGCGAAAATTGACCACTTCCGCCTTGTCCAGGCTCGGCCCCATCTTCACATCAAGGGTACGATGCATGAACACATCGACGCGGTCATAGCGCTTTGGCTTGCCCATCGATGTGCCTTCACGCGACCCCGCCACAAACCGCTGGGGCACCAACACCCAACGAGAACCGAGACCGATCTGGGCCTTGGTCACTGGATATTCGAGGGAGATCTGCCCGCCTGTAACGACACAGTCCGGGTGACGTGCGCCACCAGCTAAAACCACGACCGTTTCACCTTCCAGGGGATCGAGCCCCGAAATCGTCGTGGTTGCCGCCCCCGAATACGTGAACCCGCAATCGACATAAAAAGCATCTGCCTGATCGTCTTCGTCTTCGTCGTGGGCCTCGATCATTTCGATGTAACGCTTGGTCACGCCATTGATGGTGCGCTTGACCAACAAATACGGTTCGTCGCGCCCTTCGCCGGGGATAGAAATGAGATCTTCGACGCGCGGCGGGCCATCATTGAACTGTCCACCGACCGGGTGACGGTGCCATCCGACCACCTTTTCCTCACGCTCGTATGTCATGGCGATCAACAAGCCATCATTGCGACAACCCCAAATCACGGACCACGGCTCTTTCTGATAAGCCAGAGACTTGATCCCGGTTTTGGTGATGTGGCTGGCGCGAATGGTCATGTCCGGCGAACGCATGCCGTCGGCTTCCAAGGAGTAGGCCAGCTCTTTGACCTTGCGACCGTGGCGCTGGACGAACAGGGTCGCGTTTTCCGTTTCGACCGGCGCGACATGCGAAGACCCGGCGCTGGTGTCGAAATCGCGATCGATGTTGGTCGGCGTCAAAATGGCCTTATCAGTATCGCCGCGGATGATTGCTTCGGCCGATTGCGTGCCGGCCACCAACTTTTTCGCCGACGCCAACCAACGGATCGCCTGGGACTTGTTGGCCAGCAGGTTAAACGCCAACGGATCACCATCGGCACCACCGGGCGTCATGTTGTAAAAATCTCCCGGTTTGGAGGCATACACGCCACTGGGGCGGATCTTCGATGCGCCGCCGAACACCAACCGCTCTTGATGAAAAGTCGATGCCACCGGATATCCGGTGGTCTCCGACCAGATACCCAGCTTCCAAGTGTCGGTTGCGGTGATCGCGCCGAAATCTGATTTGATATCGATGGTCGCTACCGTGGGCGAAACGTACGCAACGATCCGCGCATACCCCCAAGTGGCAGCATGGCTGAGCCGCACCAAACGCCCCACATCGGCGGCGACGAACAGATCCTTGGACGCCGTGAGCGTCTCCCCCAAGCCGGTGACGGCGCTTGGCGTCAAGGTCAACGCGGTGTCGATATTTTCATCCAGATACGGGCCATCGATGAAGGCAATCTCCACCAATGCCCAATCGGCATGGCCGCGCCGCTCGAGCCGCATCGACGGATGATCTCCATGATTGACATACAACGTGTCCGCCGATTGATTGTGCATCACCCGCGCCAGTTGGATCTCCCCCAACGGCCCGGCCAGCTCCACGGGCGCATCATCAATCAAAGATACATCATCGATCTGCAGGGTTTTGCCCAACGCATTGGAAAAGTGAACGTAGAATGGCGAAGCCGTAGGCGTGAACGCCACCGCATACCACCCCACCGAGCAATCGCGAGCGGCCAGGATCTCCGCACCACCGCTGGTCGTTCCGATACCCAGCTGCACCACATCGCCCGCCGCACCCAAAACCCGGAAGCGCAAGACGTGCTCTTGGCCCATCTTGCTGGTAACGACCGATTGCTCGGCCCGCGCGATGTTGACACCGTCACCGTCCAGGTTCAGGCGCCCATTCGTTGCATCGTGGGAAATCGTTGCCGCGCCACCCGTCGAGACATCCGCCCAACTGGAAACACCGGCACCAAAGTCACCGTTGACGATCACCGCATCGGTGGCATCGACCCAGATCTGGCCTTGATCCTTGATAAAGCGGAAATACCCTTCACCGACCTCAAGGCAGTAGGCCTGTTCTTCACCGAATTCAAAATCAAGCAACCGCACCGTTTTGGCGCTGTCCTTGACCTCACAAATGAACCGCGTGCCGGGGCGCCTCATCGCCGGGCCCCACGGCGTACCGATCATATTTTCCATGATCTGGTTTGAGTTTTGGTGACTGTCGAGATCTTCGCGCCCGGACAACATCGGCGAAAACTCACCGGCGTTGAAACTGGACTTATTGGGCGTGGTGCGTGTGGCCATCAGTCGTACCTCGACATCAGGATCTCGCTTTCCGGAAGCTCATCCGGCGTGCCTTCCTGGCCATCGGCGGAACGGGCATCGCGAAGGGCATCGGCGGCTTTTTTCGCGGCGCGTTCTTCTTTGCTGCGGGAATTGGTCAGACGATAGGCGCACCGCTCGGCCAGCTTGAGACCGATCACCTCCGCCAACATCGGGTCAAAATCTTCTGCGCTTTCAGGCCGGGCGATAAACTCAACTTCAACCGGACCGCTCATATCAGTGAGGATCCAACGCCCTTCGACTTTCCAACCGCTGGCGTTGCCGCCCACCGTCAACACCCGCAAGCAATACGGCTTTGGCGGCAAAGGATAGCGATAGCTGAAACCGAAAACCGGCGCGGTTTGATCGACCGCAATTATTTTCCGCGCCCGCGCGGAATTCCACGGATGGGCACGCAGTACGGCATCACGAACAAGATCGAAATTGCTCTGCAACACATTGGCGCGGTCAGACCCCTCACCGAGCTCGGTGATCGGCTCCTGGCCCAGCTCCACCAGGCAGATATTTGCAATTCCCGTAACGTCCGTCATAGCCATTTACCCCCGAAGGCGGGACGGCGAAATCTCCGCCGCCCCGAAACAACCGATGAAACAACCGATCAATCGGCCATGAATTCGACGTAGCCCTTGATCACCTTACCGGCGGTCAAAGCGGCAACGGCAACGGTGCCCGTCAAGGTCAGCTCACCGGAAAGCTCGTCCATAAAGCCGAGCGCCAGGGTTTTGCCGAAGGTGATGCCACCGGCGGCGTCAACGACCTCGGCCGCGGCATATTTTGCGGCCGTGGTGCCGTCGCCGATCGCCAGCGTGGCGGTGGCGGCGCCGACGTCGTCGTGCTGCAACTCGCCACCCATGAAGCGGGCGCCGGACGGCACTTTGCAAAACTGGATGGTGTCGGCGATCGCCACACCACCCGTCGGCACGGTGAAGGTAAAACCCTGGCGACGCACGCGACCGCCGGAGATATTGGACTTGTTCATCACCTTCGGCGTCGCATCGCTGTTGGTGATTTGGTCAGATTTGTGTTCAGCCATGACAGGCCTCCATCAATTTTCAGTTTCATTCAAACCAGCGCCAGTCACCCCGCCCGAAGGCGAGGCGACGAAGGCTTAGGCTTCGAGAACGTCGATCTGCACCACCATGCTTTCCTGCATGCGGGTGGCCGCGAACGAGGCACCGGACCAGATTTGCGTTGCCTGGCCTTTACCGGGCATGCGATCAACCAGAACTTCCGAAGGACCAGGCTCATTCAGCAACAAACCGTTTTTGACCCACGCCACACACGACCGCGTGGTGCCGGATTTAGGGATGATTTGGTTGGTGGCGCCTTCTTCGTCGGTCCAGTCTTCCAACCGCACATAGGTGAAGCCATAAAACGGCGCATCGCCCATGCCACCTTTCACCAACACTTTTTGGGTGTTGTAATCGATCGACTTGACCTCGGCATTTTGCAGGAATTCTTTTTCTTGCTTGCGGGTCCAGGCGATGGTCAGTTCGCTATCGGGATCGACGGCGTTGCCACCGGCCAGAATATCCATCGCTTCTTCGACTTTGGCATAGGTGAAACCCGTGCCACCGACCGCGATTTTCTGTGCCGCAGGCAAGGCCACACCCGTCAAACCGGTTTCGCCGGTGTAGGCGGTGCCCAGCGCAGCCGCAAGGATCGAAGTGTCACGCTCACGGTTCAACGCCGCGATAAACGCCTTGGCGTATTCGCCGCCGGGCTGGTTGAGGATTTTGATCACGTCGAACTTGTCCATCAAGTCGGCGATCTCAAAATCTTCGTGAGTTGCCCAGCGCCGCTTGTGCGGCGTGTTGATGTATTTGGTGTCGCCGTTACGCTCAGTCTTCTTGCGCGCTTTCACGGCACCGATCTGATCGAACGACACACGCTTGCCGGTGTCATGCTCAACACGAACACGACCAAGCAACTTGCTCTGCTTTTGCTGCGCGAGCATGGTCAAACCGGATTTGTAGGTATCCACCATGGCGGTGGTGATTTGGTCGGACATCTGTCCCTCCTAAGTTTCCATTTTCCAGATGGCGGAGAGGTTGCCTGCCGACCGAAGCCACAGACCCATCCTCGGCGACTACGCGCGCCGTCCGCGGCCTACTTTCAGGCGGTCAACCGGACCCTGCACGCGACCCTTTGCCGCGTTTTTTGGGGTTGCCCGGATTGGTCGCGGGCAAGATGTTCTGCCCGGCGACAATTTCAAAATAGAGGTCGACCTTGTCCTGCAGCGCGTCGACGTCACCCAGTCCAAGGCCTTCCCCAAAGGCCAGGCGCATGCATTCGAGCCGCAGCTCCGCATCATCAAGAACATCACGATCACTGCTTTCGATCGCCGCCTGAACCCGCGCAATAAACTTTACAAGAACGTTTTGACGCGGGGCGCGGATGATGGCTTGCGCAAGCTCATCTTGGCGCACGCGATCACCGACCACGATCCGCAGCAACACATTCACCGCGCTCTGCAGATCCTTGATATTACCGATCGCCGCCGCGCCAGAGCGCGCCAAACGCAAACATTCGAGGGTGATTTGACGTTGCGTCATGAGCCCCCCGCATTGTTCGCCAACGCCTGCAGGCGCTGCATTTTTTCAACGGCCGCTTTGTACTCGGGATGGCTTTTGTCCAAGAACACCTTGGCAAAATCAGGGTCGCTTTCGAGACGGGAAATCTCGGCCTTTGCCTGCGCCGGCGTCGAGACCCCCGCCACAGTATTGCCATCGACCAAAGCACCGTCGCCGGACAAGCTTTCGCCCGCCGCGACCAGAAACTTCAAGAAACGCGGATCGCGACCGAGGCCGCTTTCCGCCAGATAGTCGGCCAATTCCTCACCGCCCAGCGTGCGCACGGCCAAATTTCCAGCTTCCATCTTGGCGTCGTACGCCGCGCCAAGATCTTTTTTCAGCGCCGTTTCCGCCGCCGTGAATTCCTGATCAAGACGCTCGCTGTAGGCCTGGGCCGCGCTCGCGTTCATTTCGTTCCAGCCTTCATTCAGAACCGCGACCTGGGCCTGGGTGAGGCCAGCTTTGTGCAACACCGGCGCCATGCCGCTCTGAAAGGCCAGATCGCTTTGGGACGCCTCGACGCCTTCGGGCATCGCGAACACGTATTCGCTGGGCTCCGCCGGGCGGCCGATGGCTTCATAAAATTTGTTCATCTCTTCCGGGGTGGCGTCTTCGCCAGGAAGGGGAACCCCCTTCATACCCACGGTTTTTTCAAGGTTCAGGTAAGCCGCGGCCAAGGCATCGTTATCGGCGAAGTTTTTCGGCTCCAAAGCCGCTCGGTTGGCCGGCGAAAGCTGATCCTTCATCCAGCTGCTGGCGGGGGCGGCGTCGCCACCATCCCCCGCCGCGCCGCCCGGTGCACCGGAGGACGTCGTTGCACCTGGACCCCCATCCAAACTTACGTTTGCATCACCGCCTTCACCGTTCAAAGTCTCATCGGTCATAACTTGTGTCCTCCTGATTAAAATTCGTATCGTCTTGCTGCTCTAAAATCCGACGCCGCACATCGACCTCGGACAAATTCAAAATCTTGATGATCGTCGCGCCCATGGATTGGCGGCCGACGTTGTACAAAGTCCCGCTTTCCACGCCTGGCACGTACGGATCCGCGCCAATTCCGGCGCGGCGCAAGATATCGTTCAAAACCCACTGGCCATCGTCGCCCGCGAACACCTTGGCGTAACGATCACGCACCCAAAGGGCATCGGCGATTTTTTGTTTCAGGTCATCAAGGCGGCTCATTGCACACCCCCTTGGGCCGCACCCATGCCGCCATTTCCACCGGCCATAGCTGGCAACAATTTCGCCGCGGCACCCGCGCCCTCGATCAAATCTTGTTTTTGTGCTTCTTGCTGGGCGGCCTCGGCGCGGCCCTTGCGGATCTCGATCACGCGATCGGCCGCGCGAAGCGTGTCCATCGGCCAATCGAACAGCTCCGCCACATGACGGAACGTCAGATCGTTTTCGACATTGTCCAACACGGTGGGGTCGGCCTGGATGATCGGCGCCATGACTTCCAAGGTTTGCGTCACGCCGCGCGCTTCGGAAAGGCGCTGAGCCTTGGCCACCGGCGAAACGTATTCGACCTTGAGCTCTTGGTTGTCCAATTCCGGCGGCGGCGGTGGAAAAGCCCCCGCGCGTTGCAAAATCGCGAACACCCGATCGACCATCGGGCCGAGATCTTCGCTTTGCATCCGCCCCAGCATCGGACCCAGCACGCGGAGCGTTTCTTCGGCGATCTGGATCACCTGGGTTGCGGTCATACGCGGATCGCGCATCATCTGCAGAAGGTGGTTGTAAAACGACCGTTCGATCCGTTCACGCGATCCACCCATGAAGTCTTCGCCGATATCCGGCCGGGCGCCGGTTGAGATCGGGCGAATACCGCCCCCCGGATACTGCAGCAAATCCGCACGCACATGATTGATCGCCGCGGACGTCATACGAATAGATCCGAACACGCCATCATCGGGAACCTGCAAGGGCGGATCGACCAGCTTTTCGACGCCGCGGATCTGCACCTTCATCGATCGCTGCAACATGCTGGTGTCGCGCATGGCCTTATGACCACAGCCGCGGCCATAGGGCTCACGCGCGCGCTTGGTCCAACGTGGCGTGGTCCACGGCCATTCGGGATATCCACTTTCGGAAATCAAATGTTTTTCATCGACGTTCACGTACGCCGACATAAACGGCATGTTGAGATTATCGCCCTTACCTGGATCCCGTTCGGTACGCGGACCCGTGCAATGGATGAATTCAAATTCATGTGCACGCTTTTTAGGATCGTCACTGGCCGCAAACTCTGCCACTTTGTCGCCCGGATTACCTTTGAACTTGCTGACGGCCTGCTCTGCAGACAACTTAAACCAGCGATCGACCTTATCGACCCGGCCCTCGCCGTCTTCGCCCAAATAGATTTCCGATAACGCGCGCGTCTGAAAGATCGGCCACTCGCCATTTTTCTCGGCGATGAACATGCACCCGGTGCCGTAATTGACCAGGTCCATGTTTTTTTCGTGCTGCTGGGGCGCAAAATTCAAGCGCGGGGAATTGAACACCGAATACATGATGCCGGCGACTTGTTCCAGCCACACGGCGACGCGCTCGTTCTCATTCAGTTTGTCGTTTTGCGCACGGATGGCGAACCACTTGGTCGCCGGATTGGTGAGCATGCCGTGCAAGGCGGCCGCCAAAAGCTCAGAGGCCAGCTCGGCGGTGTTGTCCAGCACAGCCTCATGCGACGATGCACCCAAAGCCGTATCGCCACCGAACCCGGTGCCCAATGGATAGATCAGTTTGTTGATGCGTTGCCAATCCCGTTCAAAAGGGGTGCGCGCGGATTTTTTATCTTCCGCACCCTTGATCAACTGGTTGGCGTTGAGAGTTCCCACGACCCGCGCCTCACCCGCCCAAAAGGCTTTTGCTTTGAACGTTGGCTTGACCGGATACACCAGTGCCGCCGGTGAGCAACGTCGCCGCACGCCCCTTGGCCTTACGCGCCGCGATCACTTCCTTGCGCCGCGCTTCCTCGATCGCCGGGTCTTTATCGTCCGGCACCGGGGTGGCGGCTGGTAATGCTGGCATACTGGGACTGAACATTCCGCCCATAAAGGCCTCCGGAAACATCGCGGTTTATTTCATTGGATGTTCCAGTTAAAAACGCTTTTCCCCCTCAAACACCAGCGGCCAGATGTCTCAGAGACACATTAGCCAACATCGATATCCATCATCACCGCGATGGTTTCGCCATTAACCTCAACCCGCGCAATGCCATCGCCAGTCAAATGAGTTTTGATCGACGCCACCACCTGCTGCGCAACCACCTCAAGGGTCGGGCTCTGGCGACAGGCATTGGCATAACGATTTAGGGTGGCCCTGCTCAAGCCAGTCTGACGCATCAAGACCTTCCACGGCACCGCTGGCGACCGCTGCCGTTGCTCAAGAACCCACTGGCCCATTTTCAGATCGTCCTCAGTCAATGATCGCATCCCTCTGCCGACCACCGCCGCCGCCCGAATAGGTGCCCGTCGGGTTGTCCTCGGTGATCGCTGATGTTTGACGTGTGCCGCCTTCGTTTGCTTTCTTTCGACCCGTCACTTCGTGGTACTCACCGCCGCCAAGAAGGGCGTACTGCAGCGCATCGTGTGGGTGTGAGAAATCATTTTTGTCCGGTTCTTCGGCAAACCGACCGTTGTCTTTTTGGATCCGGCGGTACTTGTAGCCGCTGTTAAAACCACGTCGCAGGATCTTGCATTTCGGCGACAACAAAATGCCAGGGTGCTGACCATCGATCATCCGGCCCAACGGGATCCGCACCGCATCCAAGCGCGGCGTCAGGTAGTTCGTTAAGGTCGGACGAAACCGAATTCCAGTTTTCGCGGAAACGGCCTCGATCCAAGCCTTATCCTCACCATCACCACCGAAAGCTGCCGATGGATCCGCCCACCCCGTTACAGACATACCCTCGTAATCTTGACGCAGAACCTGATTGAGATATTCGCTAAAGCGTGTCGGCCCGGCATGCCCCGGCACCAATTCATCAAGGATTCGCCACTGCCCGTTGGCCATATGCTGGGTGATGATCGCGGCCGGCGTACCGCCCGCGTCCGCACCGATCACCAACGGCAATTCACGCACCGGGGACAGGACTTTTTGCGAAACATGAAAGCGATCATTCCAATCGCTGTAGACCGGCTTACCGTCGCGTGAGTAGCCACGCTTGTTGTGGATCATGCGATGAATATACCAATCCGGTTGCCCCTCCATCTGATCATCGTAGTAGCCCGGCGGCAGGTTCTGGACGTTCTCAGCGCCCGGCTCGAACGCGCCAGGCTGAAAGAAAAAATCAAAATTTTCGGGCGTATCCTCATAGGCCATGCGATCCAGCCAGGTATCGAACTCCGGCGCATTAAAATCCATGAACACACCGAACCAGCTCGGGCCGCCCTCATTCATACCTGGATAGCGTCCGGCGCGACCACGCGCAAAGGGCAAAACATCCTCTGCCAACAAATCAGCCTCATTGAGGTAAAACACCGTGGGCTCATAGCCACGCAGGACATCCTCCGCCGCGTTGTCACCGATCGCCACGAACTCGACGATCAACTCGATGATCTTACCGCCCAGGTTGAACTTGACGGTATGCTTAGCCGGATTGTTCAAGGCCCCGACCCACTCCCCGGTGTCTTGTGAAATCCACTTCCACCAGCTGGGGATCGTTGTCTTCCAAAGATTGCGATAGGTATCGCGCACGATGCAGGCCTTGAACCGGGCAACGCCATCGCGGGTTGACGGCTCTTGCTCCGCCGCCAGATAGATGATTTTCATCAACGCCGCCGACGTTTTGCCGCTGCCGATCGGCCCGCCGATGCCGTGCACCTTGGCGCGGCTTTTCATGAATGCATCGCTAACAGGACCAGGCGGACGCCAATTGAGGTTTAAGCCGCTCATTTCCGCCGCACCCCCATACCCCCGACCCGACTTGATTTTTTCCGACTTTTTTGAGCCTGAGGCACTTTCGCCAAAAATCCCCGAAAATCAGTGAGCGATACCCGGCAGGGGGTATAGGGGTTGCGGAGCTGGGGGGTACCCCCCCTCTCGGCTTTTTCTGAGGCGGCGATCAGCTGAGCGCGATCGACCGCTTGCCCCTGCCAATTCACAATCAGCGGCTCGAACTTGTCAACGCACTGATAATCAACGCATTTACCAGAACCGTCCGACTTAAACTGTCCGACTTGCCCCAAATCAGTGTTGCTAATGCATTGATATTCAATCATTTCCATCTTCTCCATCATCCTCAACGATCTCACCCTCAATCACCACAGATCCGTCACCTGGCGCGCCAGCCGCACCGACCGCGCCAGCCACATCCGGCGACATTTCCAGCACCAGCTGCACCACGCCGCTCGAGCTCACCTCAACAGCCACCGGCTGCTTTTGGTGCACATACGGCGCGAGCTCTTTGGCCGCCGCGACCTGGATCCGGAACGCATCCTCAGCCTTACACTTGAGCTCTTTGGCCAACTCAGCGGCCGGGCGCGAATACGTCTGCGCCAGGAAAACCAACGGCGAGACGTGACGGCTGAGGATGTAATCGGTCCACTCCGCCGTGCGCTTATTCTTCGATCCAACCGGACGCCCAGGCCCAGATCGCTCCGCCACTTCGTCACCGCCACGTCGATCCGCCTGCAGACTTTCCGTCGGCAACAACGCCAACTGCTCAGCTTTCTGCATTTCCGTCGCGTCAACACCCACGGCATCCACCGCCGCTTGCAATCCAACCTTTTCGCCATCATCCGCCATCAATAAACACCCATTATTTTATTCATTTCAGTAACTTAGCCTCACACCACCACCGCCGTAATCTGACCGTAAGACAAACCGTAAGAAAAACATTGTTTATTATCAGTAACTTACTCAATTTCTTACGATATTACGGTTCTTACACCTCTTTCTTCGTACGCATGCACGCGCGCGCGCCTGTACGGGGATATCGACGGTGAGACCGTAAGACCGTAAGTTTCCTTGATTTGTGCGGCTTTCAGCCTTACACCGTCGCCTCCCCCCTTACCCCAAGACCCGATCAACCCCGCCGTGCGGGCCTTGTTTGAAACCATGGGTCGGGGTTTGAGGGTCAATCGACCGATCGGATGCGCCTTTCTCATCACGTCAAATTCCTCAGCTCTGGGTGGGTTCGGATTGCGGCGCGGCTTCGCCGCACGTGTCGTACGCGCTCACGCGCTTTTCGGGCAAAACAGTATCGAGCGGTATGCGTGTGGCCCGCGTCGTCACCCCGCCGATGTACTTCGGGCTGGGGGTCGCCGACGCGCCTTCCAGACGGCGGAGAGACTGAGCCCACCCCCCCATGGTGCCGCTTCGCCCGGCCCAGTGTGTGCCCTGATAGATGCCATCCAGGCCGCGGTGCTGGTTGGCCACGTGCACCCACACCCGCTCGTCGTACTCTTCGACCGACAGGCCGTAAGTGCCCAGCGTGCGGTTGGCCTCGACCTTGTCCGTGCCTTGATGCCAGCCCGCCGCGCGCTCGATCCATTCGACCAAGGTGAACCGCTGGCCACCGCGAAACGGATCGATCTGCGAGGTCAGGAGATGGCGCAAGCACCGCGCCTCGTCGGCCTCCGCATCGGTCCATGCCGCCAAGGTCTTGGCGTCCAGGCGCTCAGCCCACGCCATTGCACGGCTGTGTTCGATCTCGTCGTCGATCAGCAACGCATCGGCCACCGCCAACAACGTGCCGAATTGATCCATCCCGCGGTTGCCGTGGCCAAAATGCCCCAACGCATCGCGATACGTGGCGAGGATCTTGGGCAGATCGGCCCAGGTATCGACCAGACGCCGCCGCAACTGCGCGCCAACGCGGTTGAGGTGCTTGTTGTCGATGGTCAGCGCCGCGCCATCGGCCAACGGCTGCAACTCTAAAATCGCCATGCGCGTCAGATCTTGCGGCTGCAACGGCGGCATCAAGATCGATGAAAACAAAAAACACGACCGCGTCGTAAACTCAGCACCCTTGTGATCTTGGCCACCGCGCAACAAAATCCCACCGCTTGACGCCTGGCGCGCCAACGCCACAACCGCGTTGACCTTGCGATTGTCCTCGCTCGCCTCCAATTCATCCAGCGCCACCGGTATGGTCGAATGACCAACCTTTTGCCAGATCCCCGCCGCCGAGGTGTCGGCCGCCTGCGCGATCGCGTCGCCGTGCACCTGGTTGATCACGTCCTGCAAGGTCGATTTGCCGGTGCCCGCGCCGCCGGTGATCCACGTCATGGGCCGCCATTTCAGCGCCCCGCCGATCATCGCCGCGCCGATCCAGCCCAGCGCCAGCATGGCGTCCAGGTCGCCGCGCTTCCAATTCCATGACCGCAACAACCCCAACAGCCACGCCGCGGCGCTGTCCTCACCGCCCGAAACCGGGGTCTCGGCGGGCTTGGGCTGGGCCTCGGCCGCCGGATAGACAAACTTATCGACCAGCCCCGGCGGATGCCATTCCCCCGGCTGACCCAATTCACCGCCAACCCGCACACCGTCGCCACAATGCAACACCAGCTCGCCGCCACGCCCCAACCACGCGCCCACGCCGCGGACCTTTTCCTCGGCATTCCACACCCCGGCATGCGCCGCGGCATCCATCAACGCCTCGGCCATGTCGTCGAAATCGACGCCGTTGACCGCCCCCTTGGCCGTGGTCCGCGGCCAAAACGTCTCAAGCATGTAGGTTTTCCCGGCGAACAGCCCGCGCAACACCAAACGACCGTGCTCGTTGTCTTTCAGCTCGGCCAACTGGCGCATGGCGTCCAGGTAGTAATACGTGCGCCCATCGCGACCCAACGGCACCACAGGACAACCGTCCGGCAGACCCAGGCCAGGCGTATCCCCACCCCGCGACCAATGGCCAAACGGCTCTGAAAACTGCCGCCCATCACCACCGCGCACACCACCGCCCGACCGTTCCCCCAAGGCCCCGCCAATGGCCGCCGCGTCACTGTTCAGTGGTGGCGATCCTTCTTGAGCGGGGGCCGGGGGGCAGGCTTCCGCCGCACCCTCAAGCGCCTCACGCACCAAGGTCAGGCTCACCACCCCGCCGCCGCCGCCATTACCTTCTGTCGTATCGGTCAAGTTGTTATCTCCGGTCTTTTTATGCAGCTGCAAACGGATCAAGCCCGTCGTCGATGCGCAGCATGTTGGCGAATTCGATGAGCGCCTGCGCATTCAGGCATTCCTCCAGATACGACGTCCCCTCCAGCACGTCGTACCGCCCCTTGAATTTCTGCACCTGCATGCCCTCAACTTCGAGGTAACGGATCGCCGCGGCGACCGTCTCGTTTTCCTCATCGTCCGGATGCACCACGCGTGAGCTCTCGCCGCTCACCGACTTGGGCCGGGCATCGTCCGCCGCGTCCGCCAGGTCATGATCGACCACGCGAAAACCGGGCGAGGCTTGCGGGCGCTTCCAGATCCCCCGCGCAACTTTGTCCTCGACCAGCTCCGCGACCGCCGCCGGCGGCAAGCTCAACGTCGCCGCGATCGCCCCAGGCTCGGCATCGCGGAAATACATGTCTTTGATCTTCTCGACCTCGGTCGCGGCGAACATATCGCCGGGTTGCGGGGAAAATCCCGCCGACCGCCCGCCGCCGCACACCGGGTCCGCCACCGGGATTGCCGCCGCGCCGCGCTTGGCCAGGCCGAGCGTCTTGGTGCAGCGCAGATACACGGTGCCCTCGCCGATGCCCAACGCATCGGCGATCTCGCGCGCAGATCCCGTGCCCGCGGTCCAGTGCCGCGCCAACCAGGCGTTCAGATCATCCGTCCACTTGATGCGCCCGCCTTTGTCGTGGTCATGCGGCGGCACCGGATCGTCGGCGAAAACATTGACCTCACCCGACGGCGTGCTACCCTCTAGCGCATGCGCATCCTCGCCTTCGCACTCTACGGTCTGATCCGCGCCGCCACCATGTTCGGCGGCCCCGTCGTCTTCGCCGTCCGGACCCTCGGAAATCTCGGCACGGCACCGCTGATCGTCCTGCTCGGACTGTGCATTTTTGCCAGCTTCACCCTGCCGGGGCTGTGGCCCCTCACCTTGTTCCCGCTCGCCGTGCTCATCGCGCCCATCCTGGCCGCGCGGATCGTCAACACCTTCGGCCCGCGACAACGGTGGTGATTGACTTGCGATAAACTCCGCCAGATCGGCGTGATGAACGAAGGGCACGGGCACGCCACCCAGAACATCTTTTGCTTCCCACTCATTCGCACAAAAATGCACCGACTGCGGACCATGCCGAACAGCCAGATCCCCAGCATCACCATGCACGAACGCATCGACCGCCTTCGCCGCATCGACCGCCTGATGTGGACCCTGACCTTTCGACATAAATTCGTCGACCAACTTGCGGCGATAACGCCGCCTCAAAAACTCAAACATCGTGCGTCCTCCTATCCATGTTTCACCAAATCGTTGAAATCCTTGTGACCTTGTGGCGCGCGCGCCAGGCGCACGGTTCGGCCCTGCGATTGAAAATGCGCAACCGCCCGGTCCAGCTGCTCGGCGGCACGCGATCCGGGCGCGTCGTTGTCCGCGGCGATGATCACTTGCGCGATGGCCGCGGGCAGATCCAGCGACCCCATGTTCGCCAGCGACACCGCCACCAACACCCGATACTCGGGCGCGGCCAGGGCGATGGTCAGGCCGTCCTCGATCCCCTCGGCGATCACCACGCTCGATCTCGGCGGGGCGTCCTTCAGCGCGGGCGCGCGTTTGACCTCGCCGGTGCTGGGGTCCATCGCCTCGCCGCGCCACAAGCGGATCGCACCGCCGACGTAACGGCCCAAGGTCATTTTTGGATCTTTCAGATCGGCCTTTTGCCAAAACACCCCCGGCTGGGTGCTGGGCTGCAACCAGGTACGATGCACCGCCACCGTTTCACCCTTGGCGTTGGTGATCGCCGCCACCAGGGCGGGCAAACGGCGCGGTTGATCGCGCTTGGGATCCAGGCCTTCCCAATTGTCCAGGCCGGGGTGAAAGCGCAACGCGCGGGGCTGATAACCCAGCCGCGAGAGATCGATGCCGCGCCCTTTGAGATACCAATCCGCCGGTGTGCCTTTGAGCTTTTCTTGAGCCGCCAGCCAAATCGCAAAAGCCTTTTTCTTGTTGCGGCCCGAGCCTTCTTTCTGCGCCCGGCTTTTTTGTTCGGCACGGCGACGCTGGGTTTTCAGGCCCGCGGGATCGGAAGCATCCAACCCCAGCCACCCCTTGGCCCAGGTGATCGCCTCGGCTTTGTTGCCGCGAAACAATGCCTTGGCGACCAGGTCCAACGCATCGCCGCGATCATCGGTCCGCCCGCCATAATCACACCACACCCCAGGTCGCCCGGCACCGACGTGGATCGCCATCGATCGCCCTTTTTCACCAGCCAACGACCCAACCCGGTACTCGTTGCCTTCCTTCACCCCGGCCGGGAACAGCTCACGACACAGTGCCGAAATGTTGTCCTCAAGCCCGCCGACGATCACCCCGATATCGTGAACACGTCTTTGATTGGCCATCTCAAAAGCCCTCGATCACGTTGAGGCGGTAATCCAAAAACCCGATCGCTTCCAGCAGCAGGTGCGGATCCAGCGTGCGGCGGCAGTAGATACACCCCACTGCCGCCGCCAGATGTGCTTGCAACTGCCAATCGGCAACCACCGCCGCGGCATCGATCGACGCGCGATCTGCGGGGCGACCATCGTCCTCACCGCTCAGCTGCAGGTGCGCGACTTTACGTTTCAGATACCACCGTGCCTTTTTGATATCCTCCGCCGCCGGTCCTTTGCGTCCGGCGCGACTGATGTACTTCATCGCATTGCCCAGGTGCCAGCCGAGCCCCCAGTCCTCGATCAAATCGGTGATCTCGATCACCCGCCCACCGACGTAATGTTCCGGGTTTTCGATGGCATCGTTCATCCGCCAATCTCCTCAATCAGTTCCACATCGACAATTTCAAACGGCACACATGCATACAGCGGCTCAAGCAACATCCGCCCCAGCTCGCGCCGGTCACAATCGCTGAGATCGACTTCCAGGCGCAGGCCGCCATGATCCAGCACGATCACCGCGCTGCCATCGCCGCGCCGCCCGACTTCAAAGGTGACGTTGTGGATCTGCATGGAACCCCCAATCGGAAAAGAAAAACCGGCCGGGACACCCAGGGTATGGGCCCGGTCCGGTTCAGTTGTGCTCAGTGTCGTTTTTGTCTTGCGGTGCCGAAGCCCTTGCCGGTGTATATCTTGCGGCAGGGAAACCTATGAAAACCTCGCCATCGACCTGGGGGCCGGGCAACAGGGCCTCTTGGTATGCTCGGACGCACCGCGCGCCCGCGGGGAGTTCCCCCACATTTCGATATTTTTGCGCCGCCCAACCGACCGCCGCCACCACCGCACAGCCAAGTGCGACGGCAACCACATAATCGGCGACCTCACGAACAACGCGTTTTCTTTTGATCTGTCTTGGAATGCTCATGTCTCTTGCCACCAGTATCTCGGCTCTTGACGCGCCTTGGCCCGCCGCGCGTCCTCACGCTGGCCCATATCCCAGCCCTCGCCCCAGACATTGACCAAGGACATTTCCGCCTCAGGGCAAAACGGACAACGATCCCGCTCACCGCCCTCACGAAAAGCCGCCACCCCTGCCAGCAACGCACACGTTTCGGCGTATCGGGGATTACCGCGCCGCGCGTCGCGCACCCACACATCGCTCAACGCGACCGGCGGCGCCGCACCGTCTTGAGCAGGCCCGCGCCGATCCGGTGCGCCCACATCGCCAGTTGCAGCAAGATCGCGTCGATCATTCATCTGCCCCTCCCGATTTCAGAACCACCAGCTCATCGCCCAGATCGGCGATGCGCCTTTCAATCTCGACCAGCACGCTGTCCAGGTGCGCGACCTTTTCCAAATCACTTCCGGGCATCAACACCTCGCCCAAGATCCCCGCACCAAACAGGTGCGCGGCCCTGGCCAGCACCGACGCGAACGGTGCACCTTCGGCCAGCCAACCCTTGGCGGTGCGCACCGCCACATCGAAATCACGTGCAATCAACTTGGCGCGATCGCGATCCGGATAACGCCGCTTGAGCGCCGCGGCCCATCGCGCCCCGAGACCCGCCTCGGACGATTTGACGTCCCCTAAGGACGTGGAATTTCCCGCACCGGAGCGAAACACTTGAAGGTGAAAAGACGAACCGCCACCGCAAAGGGACAGCCCCAATGACAATTGACGCACGCCACAACCACCCGCGACGGGAACGCCAAACAGATCGACTTGACCTTTTTCGTCGCTCATGCCGCCACCTCCGCCGCTTCATTCGCGTGACAGAGCATACAAGTGCGATAGAGATCCGCCGCCGCAACTTCCCCGCCGGTGATCGCCTCGATTTTTTGGGCAATGGAGGGGCGTGGCATTTGCTTGCCGTGACGGTAACGCAGAACGGCTAAACGCCCCCGCCCGATCAAAAGACCGAACGTTTTATCGGTGTGGCCGTTTTTTTTCATCCAGGTTTCCAACATCATGCGCAAAGAGTATCGGATATGGATACAAAAAGTCAACATCTAGTATCGAAATACGATCCTGACCACAGTATCGGGGGCCGATACAATGGCTGATATGGAAAACAGGATTAAAGAAATCCGCAAAGATCGCGGCCTCAGCCAGGAACAATTGGCCGACGCCGTTCACACCACCAAGGCGACCATTTCCAAGCTGGAAAAAGGCGACATCCAGCTGACCATGGAATGGATGCGCAAACTCGCGCGGGCCCTGGAATGCCACTGGGCGGAACTGGGCGAGGACGCCGCACCGCCCCCCAAGGACGAACAGGCCATGCTCGGCCTCTACCGAGGCCTTTCCGATCAGCAAAAGAAATTTGCCCACAAGCTAGTTTCTACGTTGGCGGAACCAGATCACGACCTACAAGACGGCGACGATACAACCGAAGATCACAAAAGCACCCGCAACAAGAATACAGGTTGATTTTTTTGCCCGCAGAAACCACTCAAAAGTGAGTATGCGAATGATGAGACACCCACTGATGATTAAAGCCGCCGCCGTCGGCGCGCTCTGCGTCTTTTTCGCCTGGCAATTGCGACTGTTCACGATCCGCCGCGGTGACATCCATTTGGACGACAACGCGATCCTCGCCTTCATCGGTTTGGGGACACTTTGCTACGGCTTCATCTCACTCATCACCCTGGCCGTCGAAACCAACCTCAAGCGGCGCGAACTGAGCCACGCCCGCAACACTCTTAAAGACGCCATCGACCTGGGTGCCCAATTGGCCGAAGACGACGCCCGCGAAAAGATAACCCAGAAAACGCGCCGCACCATGTCGCCGCCAGAAGGCGGATCCACGCACTGATGGGACTGGCGAAAACGCTCGCCTTAATCGGCATACTGATACTGATCGGCATTGCCCTTGAGCTTCTCAACCACGCCATCCACACCGTGCTCAAACACCCCTACGATTTAAAAGGCGCACCTCAAGTCATTGACGCCGACACAATTTATCTCGACGGATGGAACGTTCGCCTCTACGGCCTTGACGCCCCTGAACTCCACCAAATCTGTGAACGCGACGGCCAAACCTTGCAAGCAGGTCGGGAGGCGACCCACTGGCTAACCGCACGACTAAAAGGCCGAACCATCGGCTGCAACATCGAAAGTTGGGACAAACGGTATCATCGCCCTGTAGCAACCTGCTACCTCGACGGCCAGGACCTCAACGCCTTGATTGTCTTCACGGGCTGGGCGTGGGCGTATCGCCGCTACTCTGAACGCTACATACCTGACGAAACCACCGCAAAAGCAGCCAAAAAAGGTATCTGGATCAGCGACTGCGCACCGGCTTGGGACTACCGCCACAACAAATAGTTTCGTATTACGATACTTTTATCCTTGACTGAATGTTTCCTATTACGATACTTCTTCGATACAACTTATCGGAGGACGCGATTATGGATACCCCCACCATCGGCGGCATGGATACCGCCACCACCACCACAAACACCACTTCACAACCCCCGCTATCGCCGGACCAACGCCCGCCACTTGGCACGCCGCGGCCCGTCGATGTGCACGTCGGCGCCCGCCTGCGCCAGCGCCGTACTTTGCTCGGCATGAGCCAAGAAAAGCTCGGCGAAGCCATCGGCCTCACTTTTCAGCAGGTGCAAAAATACGAACGCGGCGCGAACCGCATCGGCGCATCGCGCCTTTATCAGATCGCCGGCGTTCTCGACGTCGAGATCCAGTATTTCTTTGATGAAATGCCCGGCGCGGTTCAGCGCACCCGTGGCGACTATGCCGCCACCAACAAAGCAAGCGAGATCGACGCCACACAAACCGGCGATCCTCTGGCACGCCGCGAAACCCTCGAACTGGTTCGCGCGTACTACAAGATCGACGACGTGACCTTGCGCAAGCGCGCTTTCGATCTGGTCAAGGCGATCGGCAACCGCTTCGAACAACTGATCGCGGCGGAGGATTGAGCCATGGGAACGACCTCCACAAACTCCACCACCCTGCGCACCTGCCGCAACTGCAACGGCGAAGGCCGCATCGACGTGATCAAAACCGTCAACCGCGGCAACGGCATCAAAATGATCATCGGCACACACCGCGAACCTTGCGGCACCTGTCAAGGATCGGGGCGCGTTGCCGCCGACGGAAAACCTGCGCGGTATTTCATGCTGCACAACATGACCGACGGCTCAATCGCCGCCATGGCCACCAGCGCCAGCCCTTGGCAGGTGCTGAACGGGCCGGGCGGACAACCGCCCAGCGCAAACGAACCCAGCCTGGCCGCCGATTTTGTGCGCACGCAAAACGATCTCCGCCATCGACGTGCCATGGTCGGCCTCGCGGCGATCTCCGCGCCTGGCACGGTGCCGGCGCAATGACCCGCCGCTTGCTCACCACCGCCCGCCTCGCGCTCAAGCTCGGCTACGTCAAAGAGGACGAAGCCGGGGACGAGACCCCCAACGTCGAGCTGTTCTACCGCAACCGCCGCGGGCTCGAAGCTGAGGGAATGCCAAAGCCAGCCATCGGCAACGGCCGTGGTCAGCGCTGGGACGAGCAGGCGATTGATCTCTGGTTGGACGAGCGCATGCCGATCGAGCTCCGCAAAGCCGCCAGAACAGCCCAGGAAACCGACTGGGACGCGGAGCTCGATCAGCGCGCCGCTGCCCTGGCGAACGGCTAAAAACTCTAGTTTCAGGATCCGTGTACATGGAACCCCAAACAGGACCAGTGAACACCCAGGCCGCGCGACCCACATGCGCCTACTGCAAAACACCGTTCACCCCACGCAGAAACGATCAGCGATGCTGCAGCGCCGATTGCCGCAAGGACTGGGAAAAACAAAAGCGCCAGATCGCGAAACAACGCCAACCCCACTCGCTCACCTGCAACTGGTGCGACGCGCCCTTTGAGAGCACCCGCACCGATCGCGATTTTTGCACCACCGCTTGCCAACAGGCGTTCAACAATTTCTGGAAAGGCTGGGGGCCACGTTTCGGCAAAGCCCTCACCGCCTGGCGCACGCGCAAACGCAAAGGCGCATTCACACAACTCTGCCGCCTGTTCTCCCAGGCACGCGCAGACGCCAAGGACAAACGGAAGGGAACCACACGATGAGCGAGATCACAGATCGTTTGCGCCGCGATGGCGCAGGAAACGCCCGCACCGAACCCTTGATGCTCGAAGCCGCAGATACGATCGAGGGGCTAAAGAAAGCAATCACGGATATGACCTTTCGCGCAATGAACCCACCAGCCATAGAAACCCCCGCCGGCGTGAAAGTGTTAACCCTCGGAACCTTGGTCAAATTGGGCACCGACATTGATATCCTGCGCAAAGCCTTGGAGGCCATGATCGAAGAATACGACGCCGCCAATGAAGTGATGCCAGCCTTCTATCAGGCCCGCGACGCCCTTGATAAAACCGCCCCACCATTTCCAAGGGTAGAGCCATGAACCACAGCCCATCAAAAACAAATCCACGCGCCGAGCAAGACGGCTTTTCCGTGCTCAGAATGCTCAACCGCATCGCCATCGATGGGCGCGAGATTAAGATCACCCGCGGCCAAGCCGACCTCGCCCAGGCGCTGTACGACAAATACCCAAACTGCGCACCGATCAACTCCATCATGCACAGCTATTGCGGATTTCGCGATTGGCCACAAGAAGAAACCGTCCGCGCGCAGATATGCAGGCTCAGACAACACCTCGAAGCAACCCGCCTCACAATCATCACCGAAATCGCCACCGGCTACCGCTTCGCACTTCGTGCGGAAACGTCCAATTGCGCGACCGGCCACGGCCCGAGCGAAGACGGCAAGCCTTGAGAGGATAGGCCCCGGCAGCGGGTGGAAACCCCGCACAATTTCAACATGCCCGGTTGTTGCCAACTTATGCAGCCGCGCAAACGCTAGGAGATACGAACGATGGCAACATCACGCCCACGGGGGTTTATTGAAAACTGGACGCCTAGCGACCGCATCCCTACGGATGATTATGGCGATCCAAAATACACCCATTCGCCCGCGCAGATTGTCAGCATCGCCCAGGATATTTTGGCAGAGAACGAGGACATCCTGCCGTTAACGCTACGTCAGATTTTTTACATGATGGTGTCGAACGAAGGTTTTGACAAAACAGAGCAAGCATACAAGCGGCTTTGTGAAACCATGAACAAGGCCCGCCGCGCCAAGCTTATCGACATGGGAGACATCCGCGACGATGGCTTTAAGGAAATCACCCCGGATGGCTGGAAGAGTGAGGAAAGCCTAATCCGCACATTCAAATATTGGACAAAAGAATTTCGCCTCAACCGCCAGGACGGCCAAGACACCCATTTGTTTGTGTGGTGTGAAGCTGCTGGTATGGCCCCGCAACTGGCCGACGCCATTGATGATTATGGCGTGCCCGTGCTTTCGTCCGGGGGCTTTGACAGCCTCACCACCAAGCACGACATGGCGAACAAGATATCTGAATACGACAGCGTTGAAATCCTGCACATCGGCGATCACGACCCGTCCGGCGTTCATATTTGCTCAAGCCTAGACGAAGACCTGCGGGCGTTCGTGGACTACTACCAGGGCGACGTGATTGTGACCCGCTTGGCCGTAACGCCGGAACAGGTGGAAGAAATGAACCTTCCCACCGCCCCGCCAAAGAAGACCGACAAGCGCAGCTTTTCAGGCCGCACCACCCAGGCCGAAGCTATCCCGCCAAGGCGGTTACGTGAAATCGTCTTGGATGCCGTCAAGTGGCGGGTGGACCCAACCGTGCGCGATGAACTGTTAGCACGGGAAGCGGAAATCCGCGCCCGCCTTATCACGCGCCTTGAAGCGCTGTAAACGAAACGAGGACTGATCGATGCAAGAAGCACAAAAAAAACAGAAGGCCGTCTGCAGAACCCTGCGTGAAAGAAGGGCCATGCGAAAGCGGCAGCACCGCCGCATCACCACGATGCTCTTGGCTAAGTGGATGTAATTCATCATCATGAACCGGGACCACGCCCAACTGGTGACGGCCGTCCTGAAAATGGCCGTCACCATGGCCAAGGATGCAGACGATCTCAACGCCATGATCAAGACCAATCGCCTAGCGATCGACCAGGTGGGCGAAGCGGATCCGAAGCTCTGGAACGAGCTCAAGACACACACCCAAGCGCGACGCGCGGCGCTGCTTGAAAACGCCTCACCATTGACGAAACGAGGCATTCCGCGCACATAATGAAGCAGCCCATGATTAGGAGGACGCCTCATGGCACGCATCAAAATCCGCCACCTGGTATCCAAGCCAGGCCGACGCGGGACAATCAGATACTTCTGGGCACCAAGCCCATCACTCCGCAAAGCCGGCTGGAAAGACGTGCGCGTGGCCGAAGACACTGGCCGCGAGGTTGACGCGATCCGCGAGGCCGAAGAGATCAATGCCCGCGTCGATGCCTGGCGCAAAGACGAAGAAACCCACTCGCCGAACAGCCCCGTTGCCAAGCCCCACACCATGAACGCCCTGATCCATGCCTACCGTCAGGATGTAAGTTTTACGCGCCTGGCCAAAAAATCGAAACGTGGATACAACCAGTGCCTGGACAAGATCGAGGCCTGGGGCGACGGCGCACCCGTCGCAGCCATCACGCCGAAACGGATAAAAACGTTCTATCAAGCCATGTCGAAAACGCCGGCGTCCGCCAACGCCACGATCCGCGTGATGCGCGTGTTGCTCCAATTCGCCATCAGCGAGGACTGGATTGAGAGCAACCCAGCCCGCGAGATCAGGCTTACCAACAGCGCCAAGAAGGGCAAGATTTGGAGCCGCGAGGCAGTGGATTACCTGGTCGCTGCAGCGGATGCGGCCGAGCGGTGGTCGATCGGCACGTCCGTCATGCTCAACGAATGGTGCGGACAACGCCAGGGCGACGTCCTCGCCTGGCGCTGGGACCGCTACACGACCGAAGGGATTGAGGTCAAACAATCCAAGACCGGTGCCGAAACCGTGTTGCCCGTCGATCTGGTACCGCACCTGGTCGAGCGCCTGGAAGCGGAGAAGCAGCGCGCCAAAGCCCGAGCCGTCACCAGCACCCATATCATCATCAACGAAGCCACCGGCCAGCCCTACGTCGAAGACACATTTCGCCACGACTTCGCCGAGATCCGCGCCTGGGCGGCGATGCTCGCCGAGATCGATGGGCACATGGATCTCGCTCAAGATATCCGCGGGCTCTGGTTCATGCACTTGCGCCACACAGCAATCACCCGCATGGCCGAAGAAGAAATCGACAACAAGTTGATCGCATCAATCACTGGACACTCACTCAAGACCGTCGAAGAGATCATCGATCGCTACATGGTTCGCACCAAAAAGATGGCGCGCAAGGCGTTCACTAAACGCCTCGAAGGAGAACAAGAGAACAACACTTAAACCCGAAAAGTCGGACAGTTTTGTAAACTGTCCGACTAGTTCCGTATATGTTCCCATCAAAACTAGGCAACAAAAACCCCAGCAACCTATTGAGATTGCTGGGGTTTTAATTGGTGGGCGCAGTAGGACTCGAACCTACGGCCCGCTGATTAAGAGTCAGCTGCTCTACCAACTGAGCTATGCGCCCATACGTGGACGTAACCTGACGTCCATATGGAATGGCTTGATATAAAGCCCCAATGGGGGCGGCGCAAGTGCGTATTTCACGCCGAGCGCTTTGGCTAGTATTCATCACCGCTGTCGCGCCGTCCGATGGTCAAGTCTTGGTGGATATGCACGCACAGCAGCAACCCAAAGCCGAACAACAGCGTCAACATCGCAGTGCCGCCGTATGACACCAACGGCAACGGCACGCCGACCACGGGGATCAAGCCCATAACCATGGCGATGTTGATGAAGATATAGAGGAAAAACGTCACCGTCACTCCGATGCCCACCAGACGGCCAAAATGATTGCGCGACGACATGGCGATCACGAAGCCGTAGGCCAACAACAAGATATACAGCGCAATCAACGTCAGCCCGCCGACCAAGCCGAATTCTTCGGCCAGCATGGTGAAAATGAAATCAGTCTGTTTTTCGGGTAGAAAGTTCAAGTGGCTCTGCGTGCCTTGCATGAATCCCTTGCCGAACATACCGCCCGAACCCAGCGCAATTTTAGACTGAATGATGTGATAGCCTGAACCCAGAGTATCGGTTTCGGGGTTGAGGAAGGTCAGGATGCGTTGTTTTTGATAGTCGCGCAAAATCGTAAACCACGCCACGGGCGCACTGATCAGGCCCAAAATCCCCGCCAAAATGAACTTCCACATGCGCACGCCCGCGGCAAAAAACATCGCGACGCTGGCGAGTCCCAACATCAAGGTGGTGCCCAAATCGGGCTGGCGAATGATCAACACAGCGGGCACCGCCACCATGATCGCCGGAGGCGCCAGAAACATCATCCGGCCAACGTCTTCGATGCTACCACCGTGGAAATAGCGCGCCAACGCCAGCACCATGGCGACTTTCATCAATTCAGACGGTTGGACATTAAAGAAGCCCAAACTGATCCAGCGTTGCGCGCCCATGCCGACGAAGCCTGCGACTTCCACACCGATCAAAAGGGCCAAAACCAGGAAATAAAAAGCATAGGCATAGCGCAGCCACAGGCGAATGTCGGTTACCGCGATCACCACCATACCCAACATCCCGACGCCAAAACGCACCATCTGGCGCGACGCCCAGGGATCGAAGTCGCCGCCCGCGGCGCTGTACAACATGGCGAAGCCGATGCTGGCGGTCAGTGTCAACAAAATCACAAACAGCCAATGCAAATGCAAAAGCTTCTGACCGATACTCACTTTGGGATGGGACAGCAAACCGTCATGGTAAAGCATAATTACGCCTTCCCGCCTTTATGGTCATCGTGCTGGGCTTCTTGGCGTCCCGGCGCCGAACGCAGCACAGCTAGGCGCTGGGTCTCGCGCAATATATCGCGCGCGATCGGGGCGGCCGTCGATGAGCCACCGCCGCCGTGTTCCACCACCACGGACACAGCGAAACGCGGGCTATCGACCGGGGCGTAGCCGACGAACAGCGCATGATCGCGTTCTTTCCACGGCAGATCATCATTTTTCAGCACCCCAGTTTCGCGTTCGGCTTTGGTGATGCGGCGTACCTGGACGGTGCCGGTTTTACCCGCCATACGCCACTGCGGTTCTTTGATGCGCGAACGCCGCGCGGTTCCGGTGGGCGAGTTGACCACGTCATCCATACCTTGCATGACCAGGGCAAGATGCTCCGGCGTGATCCCCAACGGCATGGCTTCCTCATTTGGATAAGGCTCATTGCCCATTTCGGTGACCTTTTCCATGGTCAAACGCGGCGTCACCGCGTGGCCGCCGTTGGCCAAACGCGCGGTCATCACCGCCAACTGCAACGGCGTGGTGAGGATATAGCCCTGTCCAATCCCCGCGATCAGCGTTTCGCCAAGTTGCCACGGTGTGCCAATAGCGCCCAATTTCCATTTGTTCGACGGCACCAAGCCGGTCTTTTCTCCCGGCAGGTCGAGCCCTAGGCGCGTGCCCAAGCCGAAACGACGCGCCATCGCGCCGATGCGATCAATCCCGGTGCGTCGCGCCACATCGTAGAAATAGACATCGCACGAATGCTCAATGGCGCCCTGTAGGTCCAAAGTCCCATGACCACCCTTTTTCCAGCAATGGAATTCGGAAGTACCAAGTTTGGTGGAACCCGAACAGTGGATTTTGGTGTCCGCCGT
>Ga0316204_10002402_pt1 | contig 42643 bp, 48 predicted proteins | sample 6monrhotite_MG_2_FD_205661 | JGI IMG/M metagenome (GOLD analysis project Ga0316204, IMG submission 205661) | Microbial mat bacterial communities from mineral coupon in-situ incubated in ocean water Damariscotta River, Maine, United States -... | ecosystem: Environmental > Aquatic > Marine >... | reverse complement strand
GGTGCAATTTCTAAAAATCCTTATCTTTCATTCCAGTTCGCAGGCGCTAAAAAAGGCGATTCTGTGGAATTAAGCTGGTCTGATAACAAAGGTGCTTCAGAGTCAAGTACGACTAAAGTTCGTTAATCGCTGTCAAATCTAAAGCGTTTAAAAAAGGCGAAGTGTCAAAGACTTCGCCTTTTTTTATTTCATTTTTATCCTCAGTATCAAGTACAATTCCCCTATTCTTTTACTCGGGCTAAGCACAATGAATGAATCTGAATTTAACGATAAGATCGACGATATTTTTGTTGAAATTGAAGATGCAGTTGAAAACGTTTGTGATGAAACAGGTGCAGACATCGACTATGAAACAACAGCCGGAATTCTCAGCTTAATTTTTACAGACGGCAGCCAGATTATTATTAACCGCCAGACTCCTCTAAAACAAATCTGGGTGGCAGCACGTCAGGGTGGTTTTCACTTTGACTTTGATGGAGCTTCTGAACAATGGCTTTGTGACGGCAAGGAACTTTTTACCGCTTTATCTGAATACTGTACCGATCAGGCAGATCAAACAATAAAACTGGAAGCGTCTTAATGTCTGATCTTTTACCCTGTCTTGAAATCGGTTCTTCTAGCAGCCAACACAGTGTCATCTGGTTACACGGTCTTGGTGCAGATGGCCATGATTTTGAACCAATTGTAGATGAATTAAACTTAAATCAGCCTGTCCGCTTTATTTTTCCACATGCAACCGAAATGGCTGTCACAATAAATAATGGAATGCGCATGCCAGCCTGGTATGACATAAAAGCCCCTCAAATTAACCAGTTGCAGGATGAAGCGGGTATTCGCATATCTCAGCAATCTATTCTGGCTTTAATTGAGCATGAAATAGAACGAGGTGTTAAAAGTAACAACATTATACTTGCCGGATTTTCACAAGGTGGCGCTATCGCATTGCATACCGCGTTACGTTACGACAAACCGCTTGCCGGAATGATGGGCTTATCGACCTATTTACCTTTGGCAGACAAGGTTGAAAATGAAATTCATTCGGCAAATAAAAACACGCCGATCTTTTTAGCACACGGGAATGATGATCAGGTTATTCCTGTTCAGCTTGCCACTGATACTCAACGTGCTCTTAACAAGTTTGGATACGACGTTGAATTAAAGAAATATGAAATGGAGCACAGCGTCTGTCCGCAGGAAATCGATGATATTTCTGATTGGATCAACCACTGTTTTAGTTAACTTTTTTGCCACACCAGAATCCGGTTATTCGCCGGCATTTCAATATCTTCAATAAACGTTAATCCAGCTTTTTTTGCCAGCGTTTGCAGTGCCTCAAAGTCCCGCACCCCACTGACAGGATCACGTTGTTTTAGCCAGGAATCAAAACGTGCATTACTTTCACTGCTAAACTGGCCGTTGTAATTAAACGGTCCGTATAAACAAAAGTGGCCCTTTTTATTTAGCACCCGACCTATTCCAGAAAACATGTTTTCAACACTTGGCCAGCCCATAATATGAACCGTGTTTGCACTAAAAACTGCATCGGTTTCTTTTAGTGGCCAGTCTTTTTGGTTCACATCCAGCAACAGCGGACCCTGAATATTAACTGGCGCGGTATCCTCCAGCCACAATTTAATCCCGGCATGATACTCGGCCTGATCACTGCTGATCCAGTTTAAATGTGGAAACTGTTCAGCGAAAAAAACTGCATGTTGTCCGGTACCACTGCCTATTTCCAGCACTGTTTCGGCTTCAGTAAAAAAGCGTTTTAGCACGTCTAAAATAGACATTTTGTTTTGTTCACTCGATTCGGCAAAAGGCTTTATTTTTTCCATATTACTCATCTATATTAGCAAATGTTGATATACATCAATGTTATTGTTTTCACATCATTTATAGTACAGTTTGCTCTACATTAACTGACCCAAATAGCAGGATATGACTTTGTCACAAAAATATCATTTACTCATTAGCTTGCTTTTCCTTCTCGCCAGTCCATTGGTACAGGCAAAACCAAACGGCGAGCAATTATATACAACCCATTGTTCAGCATGCCATGGTGCGAATGGACACGGCGGTGTTGGTGTTCCACTCGCTTTACCCGACTTCCAGTATGGTGTTACGAATGATTATCTCAAAAAGACCATTCGTCATGGCCGTCCGGGGCGTATTATGCCTGCCTTCAGATCACTAAAAGAGTCTGAAGTAAAAGCAATCATAAGGCATATTCGTAGCTGGGCGCCGGGTAAACCATTTAAATATTCAAACAAGAAGATTAAAGGCAATATAAAACACGGAAAACAACTCTTTACAAAAAACTGTGTCGCCTGCCATGGTGCGAATGGTAAAGGTGGTGAAGGCACAGGTGTTACCTTCTCACGACCACGAAATTTACCGGTTATCGCACCGGCATTAAATAATTCAGGCTTTCTTGCATCTGCACCTGACTTAATGATTAAAACGGTGTTAATGAATGGTCGTGATGGCACACCGATGGTTTCATTTTTAAAACATGGCTTGTCTGAAAAAGATATTGATGATGTAGTTAGCTATATTCGTTCTTTTGAGAAAAAGGTTGTAAGCAAAAAAGCTAAAGAAACTGTTAATCCTTTAATCTCCTATGAATCACCTTATCCATTAAAAGAAACGCTTGCCAGTATTGAGAAAGCGATTATTGGAAAAAACTTTCGTATCATTCGTCAACAATACCTTAACCAGGGCTTAGTTGAGAAAGGAAAAGAAAATAAAAAACAGGTCGTGGTTTATTTTTGTAATTTCAACTTTTTAAATCGTGCTCTCGCTATCGACCCCCGAGTTGGTTTATTTTTACCCTGTCGAATTACTGCTATTGAAAAAAATGGCAAAGTAACTGTCTCCTCAACTAATCCGTTATATATGAGCCGCTTTTTTAATAATGCTAAGCTCGATATATTGTGTGAAGAATTGCATCAGGTTTATGTAGACATTGTAGAGGAATCAACATTTTGAAAAATAATAATATGATCAAAATTATTGCTGGTTTAGTCTTAAGCTTGTTAATTGTAACAAGTCAGGCTGAAGAATTAATGATGGCGAGAACAGAACAGTCCTTTCCGGAAGCAATGTCGAAGTTACAGGAAACAATTCTGGATTTAGGCTATAAAGTGAGCCGCATTCAGCGCATTGATATAGGATTAACGAAAAGCGGTTATGAAACCGATAAATACCGAATTTTATTTTTTTCTACTGAAAAAGAAATTGCAGAGATTAGTAAAAAATATCCTCACCTTGTACCTTACATACCATGGAAAATCGCTATATTTGCAGAACAACAGGACACATTGCTTGTTAGTGCAGATCCAATGCAGTTTACTGATAAAAAATATCCCGGCGCAGATAAATATTTATTAAAGTGGAAAAAAGATACGCAAAAAATTATGCAAATCTTACGACAAAGCGAATAATTAATTAACTACAAGGCTAATGCCGCTTTTTTCAAACTCGCTTCTATTTGTCGTTTATAATAAAGGTAACGACTGCTTTGCAAACTGTTTACACCTATATTTAATACAGCGGGTGACAGATCAATATCCGTAACATAGATATCATACACTTCTTCACTTCTACGACTTTTTAAAACTCGGCGGACAACCTCACGATAAAGATTTACGCCATACTGCAAACTGGAAAACTCTTCATTCTCATAAAAGAGTGTAAATATTGGTTTATTATCAAGTAAATCGACTATAACTTGCAAACTTACATATTGAGAGGTTCGCATGTACTTATTAACTGCTTGTTCGGTTATTATCTTCTTACCTGATCTGTCTCTGCGAATCATATAAAATTTTACTTCATCAACCCGTATCGCTGTATCCTGAGAACTTTGTTGTGCAACAAAGTGCATTCGATTATGAATTGATTCAAAAAACTTTGAATAGTGCCGCATTAATGTAGAAACATCATAAAAAATATCTTCCTGATATGACAACGTGCCTTTTTCATCCAGCACATAGATATCCGCACCTTCTTTTTTTATCTCATAAAAACACTGAACATAACCCGGTTTATTTTCACCATATATAATGGGCAGAACATGCTTTTCTAATGTTTCACTGTCAAACACCCATTGTGAATATGTTTCATTTGGAACTGATAAATATTTAATGAGTTCTTCTTGTGACTCGGTTTTATGGTATTTCAAATTGTCTTCTTCAAGACTTAAAATATAGTAGCCCCATTCCACACCGAGAATATATTTTGTTACTAATGCATATCGGGTCGAATAAAAACATTCATAAACAGCATTAAATAACTGTTCTATACGTTTTGATATCGAATTACCCCGATAAGATGAAAAACTACTCGCATTAATTGAGGGTGGTCGGCGACCTTTTGATGGCGGTGACCATTGCATGTATTCTTTTAAGCATTCCATTAATCCTGCAACACCACGGTATGAGAATATTAAAATTTCCTGCCAGCTTGTTAGTAATACCTGATCTATGGTGACGGTTAAATTACTGTGTTTTGAACCATATTTAAGCGCATCATTTTTTTCACTGCTGATGTGTGTTCCATCCTTTCGGTCAAGTAACAGAGGATCTATTCCAACATTAATATAAGTTGCGTTGGCAACAATATTTGCCGGTTGACGGTAATCTTCACTGGTACGCTCATCCAGCTCTGCCTGATAAAAATTGTTTTCCAGGTTTTCAATGAGTGACCTTATTTCTTTATCTGTTAAATCCGTGTCGTTACTGTATAACCCAACAATTGTTTTTTGATTTATTATTTTATTAAAATAACACCAGCACAATAATTCAACCAAACTCAGTGAGCGTTTCAATGGCGCGGTTATCGCTACATCACTTGCCGGCACAACACCATCAAAGGCAACCCAAAAACTTGTGCCACTATCTGAATGTAATTTGTGTAAAGACAAATGAGATTCAAATAACTGGCTTGTGATACCGCGATAAACTAAATCAACCTTACCTGCTTTACGTTCAAAGGCTGCATATATTTTTCGACCTAATATATTCAGATCTGACTGGCGAATTAAATTTTTATTTTCAACATGCCGGTGTGCAAAATTTGAGAGGAATCGATAACTTATTTTAAATTCTGCTATCAGTGAATTTCGTTCTGATACAACCTGATTAATTGTCCAGTTATCTTTCTTATCCAGTACTTCAATATCCGTCGTATTCCAGCCCCATCTCTTTATTAGTGACGTTAAAACTTCTTGTCGCCAGTTTTGTTCATCTCTGTTTTTTACTTCACTTATTTTTTCGTTAACTTTAAAATAGAAACTTCTACGTGCAAGTCTTAACCTGTCTTCATCGCCGGCATTCTTTAAAAAGTCCTCAACTTTTTTTAACATCATGATATAAGGATCTAAAATATCTAACTGATCTTCACCTTCATAAACAGATTTCTTAAAATGCATACCCAGCATATCAACATGAGGAAATTCACTGGCATAAGCCTGCATTAACAATATTTTTAAAATACTTTTATAAGGCGCACTTATCCCTTTGTATAATAGCCATAATGTCGCACCATAAAATTCATTTGCTTCAATGCTACGTAAGCCACCAAAATCAATATGTTCCTTGCTATGGATAAAACGTTTTTCTTTTACCGAGTGAACATATTCTTCATATTCATGTTCGTTTTCAGGTGGCACTAACCACCACAATGGATAACGCCCGTGCAACAAAACACTGGTGCGATAAAATTCTTCAAGCAATAAACTATTTAATGCGCTGCCACTACTTTCATCGGTTAAAAACCCCATCTCACCTTCGCGTAATTTACCCGGATTAACCAAATAAATATTTGCTTCAATTCCATTTTTTCTTGCCCAGTCCTGTACGCCCTGAGTCTTTGCTTCTAATTCTTCAACTAAATCAACATCCAGAGATTCTGAATGACAAATCCAGATATCAAAATCACTTTTATCGTTATAGGCAATCGTGCCGCTGCTGCCCATTAAATAAATCGCTTCAATATTAAATTCACGATAGGCTTTTTTCTTAAATTCAAAACTACGCGCTAATCGTTGTGCTAAATGCAACGAATTTTGACTTGGTGTATACGCTGGAATCCCCATTGGCGTATCTTTTGAAATATATCCCGGTAATAACGGGTGGTTTACATGAAAAAGTAAAGGTAGCAAGGTAAGAAAATCGCGCTGGGATGTCCGCAAGTCGGCATCGATGCGTTTTAAACGTGCAGTATTGATATCTAAAAATCGTTGCTTTATTTCAGCAAAATCATAATTTTCAAAATAATTGTTTTTTTGTAACTTATCACTCATGCCTTATATATCGACCATATGGTGACTTTCTGAATTAAAATTTATCTTTGTTACATTATTTAATCATTTGTAACATTATTTATTACTATATAATTCAATAACTTAAAGACTGTTCTCGAGCAAGGTTAAATTAAGTATACTGTCATCCGGTATCAGGCTATTACACATTAAAAAAATAACGATATTCAACAAGGAAAGTAGTACACATGTTAAAACAATTGAGTGGCTCTGATTTTAGCCAAATTTTAAAAGCCTGCCCGATGGGGATCGCTTTATCTGATAATCAGCAAAATATTACCTGGGTAAATGATACTTTTGAAAGTCACCTCGGAATATCGCTTACTGAAATTAGTGGTCAGAGCATTAACGAATTACCCGACGTTCTCAAACCACTTTTTACTTCTTCAAGTGCGGTTCATATTCCTGCAAATTCAATTCGTGATGATCAATGGTTTATGTGTAGCCAGAAACAAGTCGACGGAAATACCGTTCACTTCATTACTGATGTTGGCCCTCTTCATTTACTCATGCAGGAACGTGAAACATTAAAAGAAGAATTACGCGAAGCGTTAGCGGTTGATGAAGTGACGGGTATGCCAAATAAAGTTGCATTGTTCCAAAGTTTAGAACCACAAATATCACGTAGCCGTCGTTACAACAACCTGCTTTCGATTGTCATTATGCGTGTTAATAATCTTGATCGACTTGATGAAACACAAGCTGCACATTTAATGTTACCCATTAGCCAAATGTTAAATGATCAGGTTCGTTGGGCTGACATAGTTGGTAAATTAAATGAGAGTGATTTTTTATTAGTTCTACCTGAAACAGCGGCAGATGCTTGTAAAAACTTAAGTGATAATCTTGGTGAACGTCTTAATACGGTGCCTTTAGCAGATGACTTACCCAAAAATTTCAAGCTTTCTGTCAATTTTGGTTATAGCGAATGGGAAAAAGGGGATGACCTCACTTTATTAATGCAAAAAGCGCGTAAAATGCTCGAAAGCTAAAAACCTTAAATAATTTTTTTCAATCTTTCGATTTGTTTTCTAACTTGTTCCGGTGCTGTTCCGCCACGATGATTACGCGCAGCAACTGAACCTTCTAAAGTTAAAACTTCAAATACATCCTGTTCGATAATGTCCGAGAATTTTTTCAATTCATCCAGTGACATGTCAGATAAATCTTTACCCGTTTCTACACCATAGGCTACTGATTTACCCACCACTTCATGTGCATCACGAAACGGCATGCCTTTTCGTACTAAATAATCGGCTAAATCGGTTGCGGTTGAAAAACCACTGCGTGCAGCGGCATACATATTTTCTTTTTTCACTTCTATTTGCGGCATCATATCCGCATATAAACGTAAGCAACCTTTAATATTATCTACCGTATCAAACAGCGGTTCTTTATCTTCCTGATTATCTTTATTGTAGGCTAATGGCTGACTTTTCATTAAGGTCAGCAAACTCATTAAGTGACCATAGATGCGGCCGGTTTTACCGCGAACTAATTCTGGCACATCCGGATTTTTCTTTTGCGGCATAATGCTTGAGCCAGTACAAAAACTGTCACCCAGATCAACAAAATCAAACTGGGCTGAACTCCATAAAACAAGCTCTTCTGAAAAACGCGAAAGATGCATCATGATCAATGAAGAAGCCGACACCAGCTCAATCGCAAAATCACGATCACTGACACCATCCAATGAATTCTCACAAATACCATCAAAGCCTAATTCTTTTGCGGTAAATTCACGATCAATCGGATAGGTTGTACCAGCCAATGCAGCACTACCTAACGGCATAACATTAATACGTTTACGGCAATCGGCCAAACGTTCGCGATCACGCACCAGCATTTCACACCATGCCAGCATGTGATGACCAAAACTTACCGGCTGCGCAGTTTGTAAATGGGTAAAGCCCGGCATAATGGTATCAACTTCACGCGATGCCAGACTAAGCAGTCCTTCTAACAAACGTTTTAACCCGGCATCAATAGCATCAACTTCATCACGTAAATATAAACGGATGTCTGTTGCTACCTGATCATTACGTGAACGACCAGTATGAAGTTTTTTACCGGTTGTACCGATGCGATCCGTCAAACGTGCTTCGATGTTCATGTGCACATCTTCCAGTGCCGTCGACCAGGCAAACTGACCCGACTCAATATCGAGCATAATGTCATTCAATCCATCAACAATCGCTTTGCACTCGTCAGCCGTCAAAACGCCGATATGCTCAAGCATGCGCGCATGGGCAATCGAACCGCTAATGTCCTGCTTGTACATACGCCGATCAAATCCCACAGAAGCGGTAAAGACCTCAACAAATTCATTCGTTGGTGCGGTAAAACGCCCACCCCAAAGTTTATCTGCCGGATTGTTTTTGCCTGAAGAATTACTCATGTTGTACAAACCTATTTATATTTTGACTGAATATCGATTTTCGAAGTATAACGTGTTGCCCGCTTAACGCCCAGCGTGTATATATAATAAGCGATATTTGCTGAGGTATGGGTTAGGGTGTATTACATTTGGCCGTAATGTCGCATGGGCAAGGATTGTTCCAGACAACCCTATTGCGTTTCCACCACCCGTGGTGGTCACGCGACATCCGAGACTACATGGATGTATTCATGGCATGTCACAAGTAATACACCTTAACTCATGCCGAAAACGTTTACTAAAATATAGAGAAAATTTTGTCTAAAACAGATTCTGACATTGATAACCTATTTTTACCCAATTTATGTGGTATTCGTCCGGTATTTTTTGTGGTGCTGATTGCCGAGCTTTTTGCTTTTTTTCTCGCACTCGCACCAATGGATATTCCCGCAATTCAACATTGGTACAATCTTGGTTTAATTTCACTATTCGTTCAGTGGTGTGCTTTAGCCAGTTGTTCCATACTTTGCTTGTTCCGACCTTATCTTGCACGTTTTTCAAATATCACTGCCGGCATTATTAGCTATATTATTATTCTCAGTGTGATTGCTATTATCACCGAGCTCACTTATTACTTTATTTATGCTAAATCCACCACGTTATATCCTTCTGACTGGCACCTGCATTTTTTTCTACGTAACATAGCCATTGGTGCAATATTAACCGGTCCTGTGCTACGTTATTTTTATATTCAAAATCAATGGCGTCGGAATGTACGTGCCGAAACAGAAGCTCGGGTACAAGCTTTGCAATCTCGTATTCGTCCGCATTTTTTATTTAATAGCATGAATACCATTGCATCATTAACCCGCAGCAATCCTGAAAAAGCCGAAATGGCCGTTGAAAATCTGGCAGATTTATTTCGTGTTAGTTTAAGTGATGCACGTAAACAAGTTAGCTTAGAAGAAGAACTTGAACTTTGTCACCGTTATATTGAAATTGAGCAACTTCGCCTTGGTGATCGGTTAAAAATAAAATGGGATTTAGATGTGCCAGATAATGCACAAGTACCTGCATTACTGTTACAACCATTATTAGAAAATGCAATTTATCATGGTATCGAATCACAAACAGAAGGTGGCTCAATCGAAATTAAAGGTCAGCTTGAAAACAAGCAAATTAAATTTACATTAACCAACTCCTTACCCGATAATGGAACACGGCAACGTCAACACGGAAACCAGCTCGCACAAGAAAATGTCCGTGAACGTTTAACCGCACTCTATGCTCACCGCGGAAAACTTGAAATTAATGAAAACGATGGACTTTATAAAGTCACACTAGAGTTTCCTTATGAACGACCCAATCAGGCTAAAATTCATGAAAATTTTGATCGTTGATGATGAGCCGCTGGCACGTGAACGTTTACAACGTCATCTTCAGGATATCGATTCCGGCATTGAGTCTATTGAAGCTGAAAATGGTTTAGTTGCTCTGAAACAGTACCAACAACATACACCTGATATTGTTTTACTTGATATTCGCATGCCCGGCATGGATGGCATAGAAACCGCGGGTAAACTTTCTGAATTTGAAACACCGCCTGCGATTATTTTCACAACCGCTTATGATGAATATGCATTGGAAGCCTTTGACGCACAAGCCATTGCCTATTTATTAAAACCCATCCGCAAAGATAAACTCGAAAAAGCATTGCAGTCTGCAAAACGACTTAACCGCGTACAATTACAAAACCTTCAGCAAGATGAAACTGAAACTCAGGATAATTATTTAAGCGTGCGGATTCATAGCGGTGTAAGGAAAATAGAATTGAAAGATATTTATTATTTTCAGGCTGAACAAAAATATGTCACGGTTAAATATCGTGAAGGCGAAGTGTTAATTGAAGAATCATTAAAAAGTCTTGAGTCACGTCTTAGTCATTCATTTATTCGTATCCACCGCAATGCATTAATTTCTAAACAACAATTAAAAGCCATCCGCAAAGATCAGCAAGGACGATACTTAACCGAATTAAAAGATGTCGATGAAAAAATTGAAGTCAGTCGGCGTCATGTTGCAGCAGTTAGAAAATTTTTAGGATGAGAATATTAAATGAAATTAACAATATATCAAGTTGATGCTTTCACAAATAAAGTATTTAAAGGAAATCCTGCTGCAATCTGTCCCTTGCAGGAATGGCCGGATGATAAAATTTTGCAGTCTATTGCTGAGGAAAATAATCTTTCTGAAACAGCCTTTTTTGTAGCCGCCAACGAAGGATTTCATATTCGCTGGTTTACTCCTGCAAAAGAAGTCGACTTATGTGGACATGCCACCTTAGCTGCAGCGTTTGTTATTTTTAATGAATTTAAATACAAAAAAGATAATATTTTATTTGAATCAAAATCAGGAATTTTAAAAGTCACAAAAGATCATGATCTTTTAGTGATGGATTTTCCGTCACAACCACCTGTTGCTTGCGATCTACCTGTCGTCATTCAACAAGCATTAGATACGAAACCTGTCGAATGCCTGGAAGCAGAAGATTATCTCATCGTCCTGAATAATGAAAAAGAGGTTCTAGATGCAAACCCTGACCTCGGGTTATTAAATGACATTGATTTACGAGGCGTTATATTAACGGCAGAATCTGAGAGTTACGATTTTATTTCTCGCTTTTTCGCTCCCAAATACGGCATCAATGAAGATCCGGTAACCGGTTCTGCACATACTCAGTTAATTCCTTACTGGGCACAGAAAATGAATAAAAATAAATTTCATACTAAGCAGATTTCAAATAGAGGTGGCGAACTATTTTGTGAATTACTAAATGATCGTGTCAGTATTGCCGGATATGCTGTTAAGTATATGCAGGGCGAAATAGAAATATAATTACCATATCGATTTAATATAATGATGTATAAACAAATTTTTAGTGCAATAGCTATCCTGATAACTTTCGTTGCATTTATTCCTTACATTCGTTCAATTCTAAAAGGAAAGACAAGACCCCATGCCTTTTCGTGGATAATCTGGGCGTCAGTGACCTTCATTGTTTTTCTGGCACAAATTGCAGACAAAGGAGGTCTCGGAGCGTGGCCGATTGGTATTTCCGGAATTATCACGCTTTATGTTGCAATGCTGGCCTATAGCAAAAAATCAGATTTAACCATTACAAAAACTGACTGGTTGTTTTTTATATCCGCACTGACTGCCATACCTTTTTGGTACTTTACCTCCAATCCATTATGGGCTGTGATGATATTAACAACGATTGATCTTCTGGGTTTTGCACCAACGTTTAGAAAATCTTACCAGTATCCTTATAGTGAACAACTTACTTTTTACGCTATCATAGCGAGCCGTAATATTTTATCTATTTTTGCCCTGGAAAATTATTCATTAACAACTCTTCTTTTCCCGGCTGCAACCGCATTTGCATGTATACTTTTCATTCAAATGGTTTCAATTAGAAGAATAAACTTTAATAAGGATAAAGAATGAACGTATTAGAAGTACCCTTTGTTAAAAGAGTTGGCATTACTAAAACAAAAAATAACGAACTTGAGTTACCTTTTACTACAGACATGCACAATCATTTACAATCTATGCATGCCAGTGCGCAATTTACTCTGGCAGAAACCGCAAGCGGGGAATACTTACAAACTTTATTCCCTGATTTAGTCGGTAAAGTTATGCCTGTAGTACGTGGTGCAAAAATAAAATATAAAAAACCGGCCGTAAACAATATTATTGCCTATCCATCTATATCTGAAGAGGAGGTAAAGAAATTTGAAACTCAGTTTTCTAAAAAAGGACATGCATCCATTTCTGTCGATGTTGAAATTAAAGATAGTGAAAACACCATAACCTGTATCGCAAACTATAATTGGTTTGTACAAAAATTATAATATAGAAATAGATTTAAAATTAGACCCCCATATTAGCGGCAATAGCGCAATTTCGAAGTGGGTTAGGGAAATCAAGAAAATAATCGCATGAAAACATTTACCTCTCTTTTCGTTTTTTTTTACATTAGTCGTTGCTTCTACTGCTGCAGAACTCCAGCCACTTACCCGCAATCTTAATGGGACAAATATTACCTATAATTACACCAGTGGTCGGTCATATAATGTGAAATTTGAAGAAGCAGGTATAAGTTATCGTTACCTTAGTGGATCAAAACCGGAAAAATGGTGGGACCCTTTTCCTTATAAAGCCTTTGAAGTGGAGAAAAATATTTATTACGCATCGTGGTTTGAAGAAGGTTATGGAGATTATGTGACATTATTAGTTAATTTTAATAACAACTTACTTTATGGCAGCGCGATTTTATCCGGTAAAACCGTACATTTTCATGGTGCTAAAATTATTAAGAAGAGTCGCAGAAAACTATAGATTCTGGCTATAAGCATGCCGGAATGACGGGTATATTTTAAAGTCGTTTTTTAATAATATCGGCAACACGAAATGAGTTGGCATAAATCGTCCAGGTATATGGAACACTACCACCGGTTGGCATAAAACTTCCATCGGTAACATAAAGATTATCGACATCATGTACTTTACAGTTCGCATCAAGCACCGAAGTTTTAATATCATTACCAAAACGACAACCACCGGCAACAAGGTTCGCGGGTGGTGAACCACTGACACTATAACGAATATTATCTGCCCCCATTTTTTTTAGAACCTTAAGTGCCTTTTGACTTAAGTACTCACCTACTTTCAAATCATGTTCATGATAACCAATGCGGATTTTTGCAACAGGCGATCCCCACTTATCTTTTACTTTTTCATCTAAACTAACAAAACAATTATCGGTCGGTAACCAGTCATTAAAAACTTCAAAGCGTAAATCCTGACTGTCATTAAATGTTGATTTTAATTGTCGTTTGAGTTCCTTACCCCAGACCAGTTTATTATTGTCATCCCATTTGAGTGACATGGCTTTACTAATGGCATTTGGATGGCGTAATAAAAAATCAATGATGCCCCCCTTAGCTTTACCCCCCATTTTTTTGTCATTAATAAAATACCAGTCCTGTAGCCCACGATTGACAAAAGGGCCACGTATTTTTAATTGCTCAGCAGACACTTTATCGAGTTTGCTATAGGTCATTTCACCTGTACCTGAGCCACCGGCTGAGAATAATAAATTTTTACCTAGCTGATTATAATTATTGCCTAATCCGTTTGGATGTTTTGCGCCGGTTGAAGACAACAACAAGCGGCTGGTTTCAATGGCCTGACAGGCAACAACATAGGTTTTTGCAGTTACCGATTTTTTATTATTGTTTTCATCAAAATACTTTACTGCACTAACATTGCCCTGATGATTACTTTCAAGTTTAACCACTTTTGCATTTGGTAAAATTTTGCAGTTACCTGTTTTAATTGCACGATTTAATAATGCAGCACGTGAGCTTCCCTTCGCTCCACTAGAACAACCATAGCTACCGCAAAAACCGGAATACTCACAACCATTACGCCCCATATCGGCTTTAGGTAAAATTGCACGAGGTGTTGTGAGTGAAGTAAAGCCTAATTGCTCGCAGGCTTTATCGATACGATGAACAATGGGATGCTCAATTGTAGGAGAGTAAGGAAAATCTTTTGTTGAACGTGGTTCCAGGTATTGATGTTGCTGTACCCGACCGGAAATACCCACTTCGGTTTCAACTTTTGCATAATAAGGTTCGAGATCTGCATAACTAATCGGCCAATCGGCTATATTAGCACCCTCAATTTTTCCAAACTCAGACAAGAGTCGAAAATCTTTTTCTTTTAAGCGATAAAAAAACCCACTCATAAAATTAGACGAACCACCAACAACATTACCGTTCCAAAAATCCCAGCCGGATTCTTCGGTTGATTCTCCTTGCCAGCTATTGTCCTGATATTGTTCTTCTATTACGTGTTTTTCATCTTTTAATTGCGGGGTATACACACTGCGCACACAACAGGCTAACTCGTCTTTAAAATAATCTTTTTCGGTTAACCACGGGCCTTTTTCTAAAATCAAAACAGACTTACCGGCTTTTGCCAGCTCTAAAGCGACCGGCCCGCCACCAGCACCGCTACCTATAATGCAAACGTCGTAGTCCTGACTCATACCTTTATCGTCCTGAATCGCGGCTTACCTAACTTAAAATATTTTTTATTTTTATCAGGTCGTGGAAACCCCGATTGATGATTTAACCATTTCCAGCCAATACCATTTGGGTTGCCTGCATAAACTGGATCACTCAGCAAAGCTTCAATAAGATAAGTTAATAATAAAGATAACCAACGCGAGCCGGCTTTACTGCCTTCAACTCGTCTTAGTATTTTTTCTTTATCACCAGCTGTTAATTCTATGAATGTTTTTAAATGCTGTTGTTTTGATAAATCGTTTAACCAACCGACACCATCATGAATTAGCTTTCTTTCTGTCGGTTCAACATCGGGGGATTGGATCATAGTTTGCAGATATTCCAGCGCATGAATATCTTTCGCGCCTGGCGAATTTTTTTCTGCAGGAAATAAATGTTCTTGTACTTCAGCTATGGTTAACCAGGGTTCTTTATTAATAACTGAACTTCTATTATATACTGCTAAACTTTCTTCTTTACTTCGCAACTCAGCTAAACTTGAAAGTGGATATGCAGCGGCAGCGGTTACTAAAACACGCATGAAGTCACGGCGACTAAACAATTGATCAACCATGTTTCGTCTTCTTCAATTTAAATTTTTTGAAAAACTCTTCAAAGCGTTTTTTGGAATATTTTCCATTCACTAAAAATTGCCCGGTGTCTTTTGACAATAATAACTTGCCATTACTTTCGGTAACATACATGTGCGGATAACCGAATGGCGGTGGAAATACTTTAAGAAAATCAGCGTTATCATTTTCATCACTGACATTTATTTTTAGCAAAACAAATGTTTGATGCAATTGAATTTTAGTCTCAGGATGTTTGTTTAAAAAACGATCAAGCAAATGACACCACTTACACCAGTCACCACCAACTTCAATGAGTATTCTGCGATTAGTTTCTTTGGCTAACTTAATTGCATCACGGCCATCTTGCATGGCATCGCGCTTGTGATCATAGTGAAGGCTATATAATGGAAGCTCGGCAGACAGTACAGCCTGTGTTGATATTGAAAACAAAAATAAAAGTGTTAAAAATGTTTTCATATTTATCAATGAGCTTTCTAAACGTATTTATCGTTTAACAATGGCTCGAATTTTATGGGTGGAATCGTCAATTGCAACATCAAGTTCAGCACTATAATAATTTGCATTAGCAATACCAATAATTGGATCAGATAATTTATTGCCCTGAGAATCAACCAGTATTAAATTTGGCACCATCGAAACATGATAGCTGTCACTAAAGTCTTCGACGTCCTGTGTCTTACCTGCAAAATCAACGATATCGCCGTTACTATCAATTCTTACTTTACGAATAATGACTTTGCTATCGTATTCAGAATTTCTTAATAAGGGCTTAAGATAATCTTCTTCTACTTCACGACAAAACGGACAATGCTTCATAGAAAAAAACAATAATACGGGAATTTGCTTTAGATTTGATTCATGACCATCCGCGACTAAATTTGAACCCTCTTTAATGCTAACCGGAGGCAAAACATCTTCGGCTACAACACTATTATTTAAGAAAAAAGTTAGCCCCAGACTAAGCAGTAAGGCGCTTAATTTCAGTTTTTTTGTGATATTGAAAAACATTAAAAATCTTCTCCGTAGACCCGAGTCTTGATATTGAGCATGGCATTGAGCAAGAGCCGAGCAATTATTTCGTGTATTATAAGTGTTTTACAATATTTGCTTTAATTAGTTCGATAAATAATTTTTATACCTATATAAACACGAGAATCCTTCATGTCCGAAAATATCCTGCGAATTGCGACACGTAAAAGCCCGCTTGCTTTATGGCAAGCCTACTATGTCAGTGACTTACTTAAACATCATCACCCGGATTTACAAATTGAGCTGGTAACGATGACCACGCAGGGCGATAAAATCCTTGATACACCGTTAGCAAAAGTGGGTGGCAAAGGTCTTTTTGTTAAAGAACTCGAAATCGGTATGTTAGAAGGGCGCGCTGATATCGCGGTTCATTCGATGAAAGATGTTCCCGTTGAGTTCCCAACAGGACTTCATCTTGCGGTCATTTGTGAACGTGAAGACCCGCGTGACGCCTTCGTTTCTAACAATTTTAAAACCCTGGAAGATCTGCCACAGGGTGCAAAATTAGGCACATCCAGTCTACGTCGTCAGGCTCAAATATCTGCTCTTCGCCCAGATTTAAAAATTATTGATCTGCGTGGCAACGTAAATACACGCTTAAAAAAATTAGATGATAGTGAATATGATGCCATTATTCTCGCCGCGGCTGGTTTAAAACGCCTCAAATTTGATGATCGCATCACCCAGTTTATTGATACCGATGTGTGCTTACCCGCCATTGGTCAGGGTGCTGTGGGCATTGAATGTCGCAGCGACGATGCGCGTGTACATAATTTGATCGCACCACTCAATGACAGTAAAACACAAACCCGTGTTTTAGCCGAACGAGCAATGAATGAACGCTTGCAAGGTGGTTGTCAGGTACCGATTGCCGGTTATGCCGAATTAGAACGCGGCTTGATTATGCTACGCGGTTTAGTCGGTCAGGTTGATGGTAAAAAAATCATTCGTGGTGATATAGCCGGCCCACCGGAAAATGCTGAGGAACTGGGCATTGTTTTGGCTGAAGATTTACTCTCACGCGGTGCAGATAAAATTTTAAATGAGCTTTATGCAGATTCATAAATGACAAAAAAGACCATTATGATAACGCGTCCGGCACATCAGGCCGGTGCGCTCACTCAGGCAATACAAACTGCCGGTGGTGAGACTTTTTTATTTCCAACGTTAGCCATTCTTCCTGCCGAACTCACACAAGAAAATAAAGAACACATTCACAATATTAATCAGTATGATTTTATTATTTTCATTAGTCCAAACGCGGTGGAATATGGTTTAAAACATATTCAGGCCAGTACCACATTATCTGCTGACATTCTTCTCGCCACGATTGGCCAGGGCAGTGCAAAACTATTAAATGACAAGCTCGGAAAACAACCCGATATTGTACCAAAAGAAAATTTTAATAGTGAAGGCTTGCTGGCAACAGAAGCGATGCAAAATGTAGCCAACAAACGAATTTTAATTATTCGTGGTAATGGTGGCCGGGAACACCTAAAAGAGACCTTGCAAAAACGCGGCGCTAAGGTTGATTATTTTACAGCCTATCAACGTATCAAACCTGCTAACAACCCCTCAGATTTAGAACAATATTTGCAGAATAATCAGATTGCCGCTATTGTCATTACTAGTGCAACGAGTTTAAAAAACTTACTTGAATTGACACCTGACAGTGTCACTTCTAACCTGTTACACGTGCCTTTATTGCTGATCAATAAACGTCTTATTACCATAGCAAAAGAGGCGGGATTTACTAATGACTTACTCGTTGCGGAAGAAGCCAGCAATGAGGCTATTTTAGACTCGTTAAAAGAAAATAATTTTTTATAAAGCCAGTAATAAAACGGAATTAACATGACAGACGTTGAAAAGAAATCTGCAGATAAATCAGAAAAAAAAGTCGCCCCTAAAAGTGAAAAGAAAATTTCTGATAAAACCGCTAGCGATAAATCGTCAGCTTCAAATGCAGGTATTTATACTTTAATATTTTTCATCACCATTGCGACATTAGGCGGTTTTTACCTGCTATGGGAAAATCAGCAAACAAATACACTTAAGCAGCAAATCATCGCTCAGGGTATTGATGAGCAGTTAACGACAATCAAGCAACAACAAACGGACATTACTGCACAAAACCAAAAACAGATTGAAGATATCCATGCCTTTCAGAAAAACTTGCGGCATAACCTCACCAATCTTATCCGTAACAAACGGCATTTACGAAATGACTGGTTAATGGCAGAGGCAGAATATCTGGTCAAGTTAGCTAACCTTCGTTTATTGCTAGCAAAAGATGTGGCCACTGCAACTGTCGCATTAAAAGCTGCAGATGATCGTTTGGCTGAAGTAGCGGATCCGGCATTATTATCCGTTCGTAAAATTCTCAGTAAAGATATACAGGCACTTAAAAGTATACCGACGATTGATTTAGCAGGATTGTCTATTACCTTAAGTTCATTGAGTAACAATATTCCTAACCTGCCTTTACGCACCCCCGATCCTAAGACGCATAAAATCACACTAGAAGAAAAAACGTCTGCTTCATCAGAAGTCAAAAGTATTAAAGATCTACCCGCTGCTATCTGGAAAGATATTAAAAGTCTCGTGGTTATTCGGCATCATGATAAACCGCTTGAACCTTTACTTGCACCTAATCAGCATTTTTTCCTTATACAAAACCTTTCTTTATTATTAGAACAAGCTCGACTTGCTTTATTAAGTGGTCATAATGAAATTTATCAGGAACGATTAGTAACAACTGAGAAATGGATAAAACAATATTTTGATACTGAACATAATATTACACGCAATATGCTAGCCAGTATCCATGAATTACAAAAATTTGATATTGATCCAACCTTGCCGGATATTTCTTCAACTTTTTCTGCGATTAAAAAATACCGCACACAAGGTCAGGTACCGGAAGTGCCTGTCGCAAAGGTTAAAGAAAAATGAAATATTTATTTAGTTTCTTTGCCATTATCTTTATTGCGGTAAGTGCAGGATTGCTTGCGCATCAAGATTCAGGCTATGTTTTATTTGGCCGTGGTTACAATACACTTGAAATGAGCTTGTCGCTATTTTTAGTGTTACTTATTTTTAGTTACATATTTGGTTATATTCTGGTCCGTTTTATTTTCCGCACCTGGACCATGCCCGAACACTTAAAACAATGGCGTTCTTTACGGCAATCTAAAAAAGCACGTAAAACATCCTTGCAAGGTCTTATCAATTTATCACAAGGTCAATGGAAAAAAGCAGAGCGTTTATTAACCCGTTCCGTAAAAAGTAGCGACATGCCATTGTTAAATTATTTGTCGGCAGCTAAAGCAGCGCAAAAACAGAACGCACCTGAACGCCGTGATCACTACCTCGCTCTCGCACATAAAAGTATGCCTAATGCAGATTTTTCGGTAAAACTAACTCAGGCTGAATTACAATTTGCACTTGGACAAAATGAACAAGCGTTAGCAACTCTGGTTCACCTACACCGTTTATCACCAAAGCATCCTCACATTATGGTATTGCTTAGCCAGTTATATCTACAATTAAAAAGCTGGGAAGATTTAAGATTATTATTACCCCATTTACACAAACACCATGTTTTTCCTGAAAAAAAATTACTGGAAATTGAAAAGGAAACATTTACAGAATTAGTTAAACAATTTAATGACAAAACTGAATCAGAAAAATTATTACAGTTATGGCAACACATTTCCCGCCATTTAAAAAAGGATGAAGATTTAATCGAAGTCTACTGTAATAAACTGATTGAATTTGAACAGAATGATGAAGCTGAACTTATTCTTAGAAATGCATTACGTAAGGAATGGCACCCGAACCTGATCAAACAATATGGATTAGTGAAGTCATCTCACCTGGAAAAACAGCTTACTTTTGCTGAAACGTTATCAAAAGATCATGATAACAATCCTTTATTATTACTCACTTTAGGACGTTTATGTATGTATAACGACTTATGGGGTAAGGCGCGAGCTTATCTTGAAGCAAGTGTCGGCAATAAAGAATTACCGGAAACTTATAAAGAATTGGGTTTATTAATGGAATATCTTAATGAACCAAAACTGGCAGCCGAATATTTTAAGAAAGGGTTATTTCTTAATTAATCTGGGCTTCGTATAAAAAATTATTTTCTCAGAATATAATACAAGTATCATTACGGTATGCGTTCAGCCGTAATCCTGGGTTTAAACAACAAGATTCCCGCTAAAAGCATGCGGGAATGACGTGTTTTTATTTGCTTAGTTAGGTTACTTAAAAATTTATTTTAATGAATTGACTGTTAATCTTTTTGGTATTCAAAGGCATCAGAATAATAATAATCTAAGTCGAGTCCATTTTTAACAAAATCATCCCGCCCAGCATAAACCATCGCCGGTGCACCCGAACCATAAATTTCGTGTTTACTTAAATCAGGGTAGTCTTCCATAATAGCAGTGTGAACAAAACCCGTTCGTCCTGTCCAGTTATCTTCTTCTTTAGCATCAGACAAGACAGGCGTGTATCGAATAAGCGGGTTTTGTTTTGTCCATGATACAACCAAATCATGCATGTACAAATCTTCTTTCGCACGTACACCCCAATACAAATGAATAGGTTGTGTTAATCCCACCTTCAATGCATGTTCAATCATGCCTTTAATTGGCGCAAAGCCTGTTCCACCTGCCATTAAGATAATCGGACGCTCTGAATTTTCGCGTAAATAAAAACTTCCAAGCGGGCCTTCGATACGCATCATGTCTTTTTCTTTCATTTCATCAAAGACTTCACTGGTAAACTGGCCATCCGGAATATGTCTGATGTGCAATTCAATAAACTCATCATCATGCGGCGCATTTGCCAGAGAAAAACTACGGTGCTTACCGTTTTTAAGTAAAAAATTAATATACTGACCGGCAAAAAATTGTAAGCGTTCTGTTTTTGGAAGTTGTAGCTTGATTAAAATAACATCGTGGCTTAGCTGAGTCTTTTCATGCACACGGCAAGGTAATATTTTTACTTCAATTTCTTCTGAAGCTGAGAATTCTTTTGATTTAATGACAAGATCATTATTTGGTACCGCTTTACAAAAAAGTGCGAAACCTTTGTTATGATCATCCTCAGACAAACCATCAGGTAAGCCATCAGGATATGAAACCGAACCTTCGATTAACTGGCCCTTACAGGCACCACAGGCGCCACCTCGACAACCATAAGGTAAGGCGATACTTTGACGAAGTGCAGCATCTAATACAGATTCACCTTCATCAACCTGAAAAACATGCTCACTAGACTCGATACAAACAGAATAACTCATTAAAATACTCAACTTAATTTTGGACGCGGAATTATCCCCTAATGAATGATAAAGATAAACCTTTTAAACACATTGTCATTGTCGGATGCGGTGATATTGGACAACGTGTCGCTAAAATCTGGAAAAATCAGGGAAAATCTGTTTTTGGTCTGGCTCGAAGTGAAGATAGTCTAAATACGTTACGGCAACAACATATTCATGCTGTCTCAGCAGATCTAGACAACGCGGAATCACTCTCTGACTTGGATGCCCGCCTCACTAAAGAATCACTGCTTTATTATTTTGCACCACCGCCTGCAAAAGGTGTGAAAGACACACGCATGCATAATTTTCTTAAAAATATGGCTAACAAAAACCTCCCGGCTCAGTTTGTTTATATCAGTACATCCGGCGTTTATGGTGATCAGCAAGGCCAGCTTATTAATGAACAAACACCAGTTAATCCCCAGGTTGATCGTGCTAAACGTCGTTATCATGCTGAACAGCAACTACAAAAATGGGCAAAGAAACACGGTGTTGCACTCACTATTTTGCGCGTTGGTGGAATTTACGGGCCCGGACGTTTACCTTTACAACGATTAAAAGATGAAATTCCCATGTTGCATGAAAACCTTGCCCCCTTAACAAACCGAATCCATGCAGATGATTTAGCACAGGTCTGTGTTGCAGCGGCGAATAAAAAAGCTGCCGGACAAATTTATAATGTCAGTGATGGCAGCGACAGCAATATGACAGAATACTTTAATACCATTGCGGATGCCTGTGGTTTAAAGCGCCCCCCCCTCGTTGACTGGGACGAAGCAGAAAAAACCATCAGCAAAGGTATGCTATCTTATTTAAAAGAATCAAGAAAAATGGATAACTCTAAAATGATGAACGAATTAGACATTGAGTTGATTTATCCAACGCTTAAAGATGGATTAGACGTGATCTGCAAGACATCATCCTAGATTTACTTTACCTTAGGTTTACTTTGGTGGGAAATCTTTTAAAATTTCTGCAACAAGACTTTTCACCAGTGCGGTATATGTTTCAGGCGTAGCACCTTCATACAAATGATAACCTAACGAACCGCGCCAGATTAACTTTTTTGTTTTTGTAGAAATAAAATCAATGGTTAAAACAAGTTTATCAATGCTGCTTGCTTCACCAATAGGGACATTAAATCCTAAACCCACTGCAGAATGACGACTTGATGATCCAACACCGATTGAAACAAAGCCGGAGTCATCTGTTTCTAATTCCTGCTTAATATCCAGAAAATATTTTACTTCTAACTCAGCCTTGTCATTTAAATTTTCAAAACCTTTATTCGCTAACGTTATATTTAGCTCATCCACCACACGTTTTTGCATAAAAGGACTATTGATTCGGGTATCACCGGTTACTCTTACTGGCTTTTTATCAATGGTGTAAGTAGTAAATGAATTAAAATTGACCGTTCTGTCGTAATCAAAATTTACAATCGAAGTACACGCTGACAAAATTAATGAAATAAAGATAAGATATATTAACCGCATAACCCATGCTCCCTGTTCTTAATACAATGTTAAATAATAGTATAGTTTATTTTTCAAGAAGCTCTACTACGTTTGCTTCTTAACCATTTAATGAGTGGATCCCATTGTTCTAAATCCTGCCAGACTTTAGAGGGTGCCATTTCAAATAGCCCCACGCCTTTTCCCTCTGCATAAATATAATTTTGTGTATCACGTAATGTCGTAATAAATGGGATTTTCAAGCTTTTTAGAAAAGCATACAGGGCATGATAGCTTAAGGTATTTTCACGAACTCGATTTGCAACAACACAGACTTTTGTTTCTTTACGCGAAACTCGGGCGCTGGTGAGTAATTCTTTTATAAAATTTGCACCCGCACGTATATCAATTGGTGAAGGTAAAACAGGAATAATAATTGTTTCAACACGTCTTACTAAACCTGCCAGCTCCCGCCCTTCAACGCGAGCAGGCACATCCATAATGACAATTTCCGTATCTTTAGAAAAACGGACTGTTTCCTTATTGGCGTTGATGCCAAAAATTTCTGGCAGTTTTTTTGAACGGACTTTCAACCAGTCTAAACTTGAACCTTGCGGATCAAAATCAACCAGAGTAACTTTCTTTTGTTCATAAGATGCAAAATAACTGGCGAGATTAGTTGCGATGGTACTTTTACCACAGCCTCCTTTTGAATTTAACACCATTATTTTACGCATCTTGAATATCAGCCTTTGATATAAAATAACTATTATTAAGCATATATGAAATATTACTATACTAAAGGTAGCAGAAAATAAAACACAGTGCCCTTTTCTTTCCCATTTTCATAACTAATTATTCCATCATGATTTTCAATGATGTTTTTAGCAATATTCAAACCAAGGCCGGTACCTTTAACAACTTCTATTTCACGTGAACGCGATTGAGTGAATTTTTCAAACAGCAGGTCTTTATTTTCTTCCTGAATACCTTCGCCATGATCTTCTATATTAACGCGGATATTTTTCACCAATTCTTTAAAATAAATTTTAACGGTATCTTCTTTAGCGCCATATTTCACCGCATTGGATAGTAAATTGGCCATAACCTGTAATAATCGAGGTTTGTCCGCATTAACAATATAATCTTTATCTGGTTTTACAAAGTCAAAATCAACGTTAAATGTTTGAGCATATTGTAAATTTTCGTTTATTGCCTGCTCTACCACATCGACTAAATTAATATTCTCTTTTTCTAACTGAAATTCTCCTGCCTCCATTTTTTTAACATCCAGAATATCATTTACAATATTTGTTAAACGGTCAATGTTATTAGACGCAATATTCAGATAATTTTTAATGGTGTCATTAACTGGTCCTAATGCTTCATTTTCAATTAATTTAATCGCCCCACTAATTGATGTTAATGGCGTGCGTAATTCGTGACTGACGACACTAACAAATTCAGTTTTTATTGCTTCCGCTTTTTTACGTTTTTTCTCTTCTTTTTTAACTATTGAAAATAAAATAATTCCAATAATAAGAAAACTTAAAAAAATTAAAGTGGTTTCAAATAATATTCTATTTCTGAAATCAGAAAATAAATCGGGTCTTTGCAAATCATAGATAGTCCATGATGTACCCGACACTTTATTTTCTGACATAAGATTAGCCAGTTCATTTTCTTTTAAGCGGTAATCTTCTCTGAATTTTTTATTTCTGGCACCATCTGTTGTTATCTCAATTATGTTTTCGAGTTCTTTACCAACAAGCATAGTTTGGTGTCCTACTGCTTGCGCACTCTTTAAATAATTCGAAATTTCATCAGCAGGAAAACTGATAAAAAATATATTTTTTTTATCTAATATATTAAAAGAAGATAATAAATCATAATGATAAATATCAGGATGAGGATGTACACGCGGATTAGCGATATTTTTATCTGCATATATTTTTATATCGCTACGGCATAAATCTCCAATTAGACCATCAAAATCATCGAAGTAAGGTTTACCCGTTTCATCAGTGACGGTTAAAGAAAAATAGTCTGGAAAATATTTTTTAACTTCAGCTTCAAGTGTATTTTTAATTTGCTCGTCATCAGGTGAAAGTGCAGACTTTATAATAAGACTTTTATGTTCGTTGACAAAAACATGAACAAGCCTTTTTCGTTCAGCAATAAACTGGCTGATTGATTCGCTGACATTCCTTACCGAATTTTTCCCAATTAAATAATGGTAATCTTTAAAGTCATTTATTCGGGTTAAACCTGACCAGAACAATATTGCTATTATCGCAAGTATTAATAGCGTAAAGATAACATAGGTTTTTTCATAAATTTTCATTTTTAACCCGCTACTTTTACCTGCCAGAAAAAACAACTTTATAAAGTTATACCTAATTCATCCCACATTGCGTCAACGCGTTTTTTAACGTCATCATCCATTTTAATAGGTTCTCCCCACTCGCGGTCGGTTTCACCTTTCCATTTATTGGTCGCATCCATTCCCATCTTGCTACCCAAGCCGGAAACAGGTGAGGCAAAATCAAGATAATCAATGGGTGTATTTTCGATAATCGTCGTATCACGTGCCGGATCCATGCGTGTTGTCATTGCCCAGATAACATCATTCCAGTCACGTACATTGACATCATCATCGGTCACAATGACAAACTTGGTATACATAAACTGGCGCAGGAAAGACCATACACCTAACATAATACGCTTAGCATGACCTGGATATTGTTTTTTCATACTCACCACTGCCATGCGATAGGAACAGCCTTCGGGTGGTAAATAAAAATCAACAATTTCCGGAAATTGTTTTTTCAATATAGGCACAAATACTTCATTCAATGCTAAGCCGAGTATTGCAGGCTCATCCGGTGGGCGTCCTGTGTAGGTCGAATGGTAAATAGGATCTTTGCAATGTGTAATACGTTCAATAGTAAAAACAGGGAAACGCTCAACTTCATTGTAGTAACCGGTGTGATCACCAAACGGGCCTTCATCGGCTTCTTCGTCCGGCGTTAAATATCCTTCAAGCACATATTCTGCAGATGCCGGTACTTGTAAATCAGAACCAATACATTTAACTACTTCAGTTTTATCGCCACGTAATAATCCGGCAAAACCATATTCAGATAACGTATCAGGTACCGGTGTTACTGCCGCTAAAATAGTTGCCGGATCAGCCCCGAGCGCGACGGCAACCGGAAATCGTTCACCCGGATTTTTTTCCTGCCAGTCTTTATAATCTAGCGCACCGCCTCGGTGAGCCAACCAACGCATGATCACTTTATTTTTTGCGATAACCTGTTGTCGGTAAATACCTAAATTTTGACGTTCTTTATTCGGCCCTTTAGTAACAACCAGCGCCCAGGTAATTAAGGGTGCGACATCACCCGGCCAGCAGGTTTGAATAGGTAATTTAGACAAATCAACATCATCCCCTTCTAAAACAACTTTCTGACAAGCAGCCTTACTCACCACTTTTGGCGCCATGTTTAAAACTTGTTTAAAGACGGGCAATTTTTCCCATGCATCTTTTAACCCTTTTGGTGGCTCCGGTTCTTTTAAAAATGCCAGTAACTCACCCACCTCACGTAATGCTTCAACCGACTCTTCACCCATTCCCATGGCTACACGTTCGGGTGTACCAAATAAATTTGCTAATACGGGAGTATCAAAACCTTTTGGGTTTTCAAATAAAATCGCAGGGCCGCCGGCACGTAAAGTGCGATCACAAATCTCTGTCATTTCAAGATTAGGATCAACTTCATGCGTCACACGCACCAACTCGCCTTTTGCTTCGAGCTGTTTTATAAAATCACGTAAGTCTTTATATTTCATAATTACCTAAATCAAATTAAATTCTAAAACCACCATGGCGACGACGGAACCGATAATCCATAATAAAGTACCCCACTACTACACCTATCAATAAAATGATGACTAAGAGTGTCCAGTACCATGATGGAAACTTAGGTCGAATACTTGCCAGTTCTTCAGGTGTTGGAATACGTTCACCATTTAAATGTGCCAGTGCCACATCAATACGTTTTTGCAGAACATCATTTTGATCTTTAGCTGTCTTAAGCTCATTAAAAATTTTCTTTTGATCGATGTCCATTTTTGGAGCGGGTTGCTTTTCTAATTCAGCAATTTTGAGATTTAACGTTTCAACTTCCTGAGTGGCAGCAGCTAATTTATTTTCTATTTCAGGATCAGCGACAACCTTTCCATTTTGACGTTTTTTTAACTCACGAATGGTGGTGGTTGCATTTGATAACTGATCTCGCCGAACTTCAAGCTCACGATCTTTTTTTGCATAATCAACTTTTAATTTATCCAGCTCTTGTGTTGTTTGTTCATATTGATGCGCCAGCACATCATACTTTCTTGTCGCTGGTGTTCCTTCCATTACATAACCGGAATTCACCCAGCCTTCAGTACCGTCATCCAGTTTAATTTGCACAAAGCCTTCGGCAGTATCAATGACGTCTAATTCTGTTCCACTGGGTACAGATTTAATCACCATGCTTGTTTCATCTGCTGCGGTATGAATACCCAGTAAAATACGATCAGTCACATAACGTTTTTCAGCTAATGCCGCATTGATAACCAATAAAAAAAGAGAGATAAAAATTATTATTTTTTTCATTACTGTTCCAAATTTATATTTGTTTTTAATTATGCGATTCCTGAATGACGAAGTAATGCATCAATTTCAGGTTCCCTGCCACGGAATTGTTTAAACAGTTCCATCGGCTCTTTTGTGCCACCTTGTTCAAGCACGCATTCTAAAAAGGCATCACCAGTTTCAGAATCAAAAATGCCTTTTTCTTCAAATAACGAAAATGCATCGGCTGATAAAACTTCAGCCCATTTATAGCTGTAATAACCTGCTGCATAGCCGCCAGCAAAAATGTGCGAAAAGCCATGTTGGAAACGATTATACGACGGCGGGATAAGGACGGCCACTTCACGACGAACTTCATCTAAAATTTTCTGAATACTATTTTCTGATTTGTATTCGTAATACATGCGGAAATCGAATAATGAAAATTCAATTTGACGTACCATTTGCATACCGGCCTGAAAATTCTTTGCAGCATACATTTTATTAAATAGTTCTTCCGGTATTGCTTCACCGGTTTGATAATGTGCCGCAATTAAATCTAATGCTTCGCGTTCCCAACACCAGTTTTCCATAAACTGGCTTGGCAGTTCGACGGCATCCCACGCCACACCATTAATACCAGAGACACCAATATATTCAACTTTGGTTAGCATGTGATGTAAGCCATGACCAAACTCATGGAATAATGTGGTCACTTCATCATGCGTAAATAAGGCCGGATCATCACCGATGGGTTGAGTTAAATTACAGGTTAAATAAGCTACCGGGATTTGTAGTGAACCATCTGAATTTCGTTTGCGCCCAATGCAATCATCCATCCATGCGCCGCCACGTTTTTTATCACGCGCATAAACATCAAGATAAAACTGACCACGAAGTTCATCTTTCTCATCACGAATTTCATAGAAATGGACATCCGGGTGCCACGTCTCTATACCTTGCACTTCATTGATAGAAATACCGTACAAGCGTTTAACCACCGCGAACATACCAGGAATGACTTTTGTTTCCGGGAAATACGGTTTGATATCTTCCTGACTAAAATCAAAGGTATGTTTGCGTAACTTCTCGCCATAATAAGGAACGTCCCAGGCAGACAGATCGGATACACCATGTTCTTGTTTTGCAAAGCCGGTTAATTCTGCAAGTTCCTGCTTTGCCATTGGTTGCGAACGTTTAGCAAGATCATGCAAAAAAGTTAAAACCTGCTCCGGTGTTTCAGCCATTTTGGTTGCTAGCGAACGTTCTGCATAATTCTGGTATCCCAAAAGTTGGGCAACTTCATGACGTAGTGCAAGAATGTCATCCATGACTTTACTGTTATCAAACTCACCGGCATTCGGGCCTTGATCAGAGGCGCGGGTTGAATAGGCTTGATACATTTCTTCACGTAACGCGCGATTATCTGCATAACTCACTACGGCATAATAAGAGGGAAAATTTAATGTGAACAACCAGCCCTCTAACTCTTTTGCTTCGGCCGCTTGTTTGGCCATGGCTAATGCCGAATTAGGTAAACCGGCTAACAAAGAGTCATCGGTAATATGTTTAGACCATGCCTGAGTGGCATCTAGAACATTTTCTTCATATTTGCTGGTGAGTTTTGAAAGCTGTTGACGAATTTCGCGAAAACGCTTTTTCTTTTCGACCGGTAAGTCGATGCCCGATAAATGAAAATCACGTAAGGCATTATCAATAATCTTTTTTTGTGCTTCATCGAGCTTTTTAAATTCTGGTGAATCTTTTATTGCCTGATAGGCTTCATAGAGCTCAATATTTTGCCCCATCTCGGTGCTGTATTCGCTTAATAACGGTAAACAAGCATTATAAGCATCACGTAACTCATCCGAGTTCACCACAGAATTCATGTGACTCACCGGTGACCACATTCGACCCAAACGATCGTCCATATCTTCTAAGGGCTCGATTAAATTATCCCAGGTGTAGTGCTCGTTCTCGTTTAACAATTTTTCTATTTGTTCTCGATTCGATTTAATCAACGCTTCAACGGCGGGCATAACATGCTCGGGTTTAATATGCTGAAAAGGCGGTAAACCGGACATGGATAATAAAGGGTTTTCTATACTCATTTAATACTTTTTCCTAATGCTGTTCGCGTACAATACTTAAAACTATCTGTGTGCTAATTTAACATGAATTACCACGTCAGGCAGTTAAACAATGAAAGGAATAATTTAAATTGTGAGTCGTTCCAACAATACAAATAGCCCAAATAAACTGCACCCTTATGAGCAACTCACGCCAGATTGTATTCTTGATGCGTTAGAAAACGTGGGTTTTGAACCAAGTGGTAGCTTGTTGGCACTCAATAGCTATGAAAACAGGGTTTATCAGGTCAGCCTTAATGATGCCTCATTTGTGATTGCCAAATTTTATCGACCCCATCGCTGGTCAGATGCGGCCATTATAGAAGAGCATGATTTTTCAAATGAGTTGGTACAACAAGACATTCCCATTGTCGCGCCACTGGCCATTGACGGTAAAACCCTGTTTGAATTTAACGACTTCCGCTTTGCCGTTTTTCCTCGTCAGGGTGGTCGCACTCCCGAACTTGAACAACCTGAAACCTTAAAACAGCTCGGACGTGTACTTGGACGAATGCACGCCGTTGGTGCTGCCCGACCTTTTGCTGATCGCCCTAAAATTACCGCGCAAAATTTTGGTTTTGACTCGTTGAAATATTTGTTGGATAACGACTTTATTCCAATGGAAGTAAGGACTAACTATCAACAAGCTGCTGAAGAAACCTTACAACTTGTTAGCGACCGCTTTGAGGCCATTTTACCGAGAAACATTCGCTTACACGGCGACTGTCATCCCGGAAATTTACTCTGGCGAGATGATGCACCGCATTTTGTTGATTTAGATGATTGCCGAATGGGACCCGCAGTTCAGGATTTATGGATGTTACTTTCCGGCACAAACGATGAAATGAGTATTCAATTTCGTCATCTACTAGAAGGCTACGACACCTTTTTTGAATTTGACCCTGCAGAATTGTCACTCATTGAAGCATTACGTGCATTGCGATTACTGCATTACAGCGCGTGGTTAGCCCGTCGTTGGGGTGATCCCGCTTTCCCCTTACACTTCCCCTGGTTTAACAGCCCACGCTACTGGGAAGAGCAAATGGTTACTCTGCGAGAGCAGATCGAGCGCTTACACGCTCCTTCAATACAACTTTAAATGCGGCTTTTCGTAAAATATATCACCAGCCTGTTCACACTCATGGTAATCACATGGAATGGTTAACTGATCACGGCAGAGTGCTACCTGATGCCTGGGAAAAAGATTGTGTTTATCTTGAGGGTAACGGAAAAGTTGAGGGGACAAAATTATGCTAATAAATATAACAGAAAACCAATCTCGTAAAATGGGTAGCATGGTCGGCGGTGGAGGCGGCGGCATGGGAGGAGGTGGTGGTGTCAGGTTAAATAAACTCAACCCGGATTATTTTGTGATTACGGGTGTTGATGGCAGCCGGAATTCGGCAATGAATACGCCACCCATTTCAGCGACCGTACAGGTAGGCCAAACATTATTAGCACGTTATATCGCAGGTTATCACCCGCAGAAACTTCGCCTGGGTGGTTTAACAGGGATAATTTATGCTTCTGATGGACGACCATTACCTAAGCCAGTTAAAGTTACGGAAATTCGTGCCGGATCTGCCGAGCGTTATGATATTATCTTTGAACCTAAAGCAGGTGATGAAGGTACGTACCTCATTGAAACCAACATTATTCATTGGGTAACCGGTGAAGTGTCTGGAACAACACGCACCAGTGTAACGGTCGTTTAAGAAATATAATAATAATTATAAAGAGTCATTACCTACAAAAGGGAAAGAAGAAATTCTTTCCCTTTTTTTTACTTAAAATTATTCCCACTCAAGCTCGGTATACACCTTTAAGGCATTGCGCCCTTTTAAGCTTTCATAATTTTTTAAATACTTAAAGCGTGTTTGGTTTATCCGGCTAATCTCATGTGCACCACCACCGCTTTCAATAAATAAAGAAATACTATTACGTAAAAAAGATAAATAATTCCCCGTATCTTTAATTGCTTTATCCAGGGTTGTTGGAGCGCCATGACCCGGAATTAAATATTTTGGCTTAAACGCGGCCATGGAGTTAAAAACATGTAACCAGCTTTTACTATTAGATTGCTCACCAATACCTAACATACGTTCGGTGTAAACAATATCACCGGTAAACATCACTTTACTTTGTGGCAGCCAAATAAAACTATCACCCGGGGTATGTGCTTGTCCTTTATGATAAATTTCAAATTTTATATTCCCTAAGGTAAATTTATACTCATCCTTAAAAAGTATATCCGCAAACTTTTCTTTAGTGCCCTTTATAATATTTTTACCAACACGTGCTTCAAGCATCGACCATTGAGCATTCGAACGTGCCTTGTGATCTTTTTTCGCCGCTTCACTGGAAATAATTTTTGCACCCTGTCGACTAAAATAGTCATTACCAAACCATCGATGATCCTGCCCGCCACTATTAATGACATATCGAATCGGTTTTTTAGTGACAGATTTAATGAGGTTGTGAATAGTTTTAGCCCCTTTTAAAGTACCGCCAGAATCAATCAAAACCACACCGTCATCTGTCACCACAAAACCAAAGGTGGCATTGTTGCCTAAGTTTTCTTTGTTTCGATTAGTGAGTGGGCCGACAATTGACCACACGTTATCGGTGACTTTCTCAAGTGATAAAGTTTGTTTTTCGACTGAAAATACCGGAGCTTGTAATAAACAGGCCAGTACAAATATGAGACTTCGTTGTTTCAGCAATTGAGTTTCTCCATCTCGTTTTCTAAACAATAACACATTAAAAAAGCCCCTAATATGCCTACTCCGGCTTCCAAACTCCTACCGCTGGATCAGCCGTCGCTGTGCTTTTTCCCGCCACAGCCGGTTCAGGCTGTTGTTCTGCCTGAGTCTGTTGTTTTTGACTTTTTGCACGATCTCCCGAAACATTTTTAGTAAATGCGGCGAGTTGATCGATGAGTTCTTCTCGCTCTTCATCTTGGCCGGGGTAATCTCCCAACATATAACCAGAAACTGCGGCAAAATACTGAAGTGCCACCATCATATTTTGTTTTGCAGATTCATCATGCTGACAAATTACACCGTATAAATTGTCAATTAATTGATCTGATAAAGTAATATCGTTCGCCATTTTTTTACACCTTCTTACAGATTTATAGAGGCGAAGATTCTACATTCCTTTATAATAAGGTAACAGCAAAACATACCCTGATGATTTATCGGGTAATACCTTCTGACTACATGACGAGAATATTATGAGCCAACATTACGATCTTTTAGCTATTGGTGCCGGCAGCGGTGGATTATCAGCAGCAGAACGCGCAGCGGAATACGGCAAAAAAACGGCCGTGATTGAAAACAAAACAGTCGGAGGCACTTGTGTCAACATTGGTTGCGTACCCAAAAAAGTCATGTGGTTTGCCTCCGAAGTCGCCGGTGCACTTAATGATGCCAAAGGTTACGGCTTTGATGTAAAAGTAAATGGCTTTAACTGGAAAAAACTCGTTGAAGCACGTGAAGGTTACATCAAAGGTATTACCGACTGGTACGGTAACTATCTTAAAGATTCAAATATAGACTACCTGCAAGGCACAGCAAAATTTATTGACGCTAAAACCGTTGATGTTGATGGCACTCAATACACTGCCGATCATATTGTTATCGCTCCCGGTGGTTATCCAATCGTTCCAGAAATAGAAGGTGCAGAACACGGCATTACGTCTGATGGGTTTTTTGCTCTGCAAGAACAACCTAAACGTGTTGCTGTTGTTGGTGCCGGTTATATTGCGGTTGAACTTGCCGGTGTATTAAATGGCTTAGGCAGTGATGTCTCTATGTTGCTACGTCGCGAACACTTCCTAGGCAGTTTTGATGCGATGCTACGTGAAACCTTAATGGAAGATATGGTAAATGCCGGTGTAAACATGATGACACGCATTAACGTGGAAAAAATTGATAAAAATGATGACGGCACTCTTACCGTTCATTGCCAGAGCGGCATTGTTCTGGAAAATCTTGATGCCTTAGTTTGGGCAATTGGTCGAGCACCTAATACAGCGCCTCTGAACCTGGATGCAGCCGGCATTAACTATACTGAACAAGGCTACGTTCCCACCAACGAATTTCAGGAAACAAATGTTAAAAACATTTACGCAGTGGGTGATGTGATTGGTGAAGCACAACTGACGCCAGTTGCTATTAATGCAGCACGCCGTTTGTCTGATCGTTTATTTAATAACATGCCCGACCGTAAACTTGACTACACCAATATTCCAACCGTGATGTTTAGTCACCCACCCATTGGCACGATGGGCCTAACCGAAGAACAGGCACGCAAAGAACATGGTGATGCGGTTAAAGTTTATCAAACAAGTTTTACTGCCATGTACCACGCCATCGGCAATCAAGTTGAACACAAACAACAAACAGCAATGAAACTCGTTTGTGTTGGAAGCGACGAAAAAGTGGTTGGCCTTCATATCATCGGTAAAGGTGCAGATGAAATGTTACAGGGTTTTAGTGTTGCCATAAAAATGGGCGCAACGAAAAAAGATTTTGATAATGTTGTTGCCATTCACCCAACCAGTTCTGAAGAATTGGTCACTATGCGTTAACACTATGACGATACGCAACTTTGAAAACCATCAACCTGATATTCATACAACGACGTTTGTTGATGAAACCGCACTAGTGTTAGGTCATGTGCAAATAGGTGAAAACTGTTCTATTTGGCCAATGACAGTCATTCGTGGTGATGTTAACTCAATAGAAATTGGTGACAACACTAATATTCAGGATAACTCTGTGTTGCACGTTACTCACGAGGGTGCTTATAACCCTGGTGGTTTTGATTTAAAGGTTGGCAATAACGTCACCGTTGGCCACCGTGTTATTTTGCATGGTTGTCATATTGGTGACTCATGTTTAATCGGCATGGGTGCAACTATTATGGACGGTGTTGTGATTGAACCGAACACGATTGTTGGTGCAGGTTCTTTAGTCACACCCAACAAACACCTCGATTCAGGCCATCTCTGGATGGGAAGCCCGGCACGCAAAGTTAGAAAGTTAACTGAGGAAGAAATTAAATCCATCGAATACTCTGCAATCAATTATTCAAAGCTTAAAGAACAACATAAGTAATGCAGAATGTTTGCACTGTTGTCATATTTAAATAATGCTGGATACCCCTTTCTTTTCGCATGATCCCTGCCATGTAGCACAAGCATTACTAGGTAAAATCATTCGTAGAAAATACAAAAATAACTGGCTTGCAGCACGTATTATCGAAACAGAAGCCTACTATTTAAACGACAAAGCCAGTCACTCCTCTCTAGGGTATACCGACAAACGCAAAGCGATGTTTATGCCTGCCGGTACCCTTTATATGTATTATGCCAGAGGACATGATTCTCTTAATATTAGCTGTGGTAAAAAAGGCGATGCTGTTTTAATCAAAGCAGCTTTTCCATTTACAGATAAAATGTCACCTGAAAAAAATATAAAACTTATGCAGAAAATTAATCCGGCAAAAAATGGCTCTGCAAGAAAAATTGAAAAACTCTGTGCAGGTCAAACATTATTATGTAAATCACTTGATTTAAAAGTATCTGAATGGGATCAAGAACAGTTTGATATAAATAGTTTTTATATTCAGGATAATAATATAAAGCCCGATAAAATTATTCAAACAACACGACTGGGTATTCATCAGGATCGTGATGCTCATTTGCCCTATCGTTTTATTGACTTTGAATTTGCAAAATACTGTACAAGTAATCCTCTAACTACAAAAAAGTTACAATATTTATTACAGATACACAGACAAAATTAGTAGAAACTATGAGAATATTATTATTTATTTTACTATTTTATAGCAACACTTTGTTTGCGCAACCTCTTCGTATTGCGGTTGCATCCAATTTTTATCATACAATAAAACTGATTAAAGCCGCTTACCAAAAAATATACCCGGTCAAAATTGATTTGATAAGTGGCTCAACCGGAAAATTGTTCGCACAAATCCAGCATGGCGCACCTTATGATATTTTTTTAGCCGCGGACGTAATACGACCTGAAAAACTTGAACAATCCGGCTTTACTGTTGCAGCAACCCGTAATACTTACGCTATTGGTCAGCTGGTTTTTTATTCAAAAACAAAAGCCGTAAATGATATCAATGCAATAATAAAATCCATGGACTACCAGAAAATCGCTATTGCTAATCCTAAAACGGCACCTTATGGCAACGCTGCGGTAGAAACGCTCAAAAGCTTGAATCTTTATCAAACAATAAAAACAAAACTAGTATTCGGTGAAAATATTGCACAAACATTTCAGTTTGTCCAATCTGCCAGCGCTGATTATGGTTTTGTTGCACTAGCCCAGATAAAAGCACTAAATGAGCGCAACGACAAAAAGGAGCAGGGTAATTACGCCATTATTCCTCATAATTTATATGCACCTGTTAAACAACAACTTGTTTTGCTAAAATCATCCAACAGTAAAAAACGGGCAATGAACTTTCTCCGCTTTATGAAGCTCGACTCCACTAAAACCATAATCAAGAATCAAGGCTATACTCTTCCCTGATGTCATCTCTGGAACTCGACCCCATATTCATCACCTTAAAGCTGGCGGCAATAACCACTATTGTGCTGCTTATTATTGGTACACCACTCGCCTGGTGGTTAGCGAATAGCAAAACACGTTATAAAACGCCGATTGAAGCCATCGTTGCATTGCCCTTAGTTTTACCTCCTACTGTGCTGGGTTTCTATATGCTCATCGCGCTAAGTCCTGATGGTTTTATTGGAAAATTCTGGTCTTTGTTTAGTGATGAAAGACTGACCTTTAGCTTTATCGGGCTGGTAATTGGTTCAGTTATTTACTCTCTGCCTTTTGTGGTCCAACCCTTACAAGCGGGTTTTGAAAATGTTGGCAAACCATTACAACAGGCTGCAGCGACTTTAGGTGCAAAGCCGTTTGAAATTTTCTTCACAATTATATTGCCGCTTTCTTATCGTGCTTTTTTTGTTGCGATCAGCCTCGGATTTGCACACACCGTAGGTGAGTTTGGTGTGGTATTAATGATTGGTGGAAATATTCCGGGCTTAACAAAAGTACTGTCTATTACTATTTACGATCATGTAGAAGCTCTGGAATATTCTATAGCACATATTTATTCTGCCGCTCTTTTGGTTTTTTCATTTGTAATATTACTCATTACCTACACGGCCAACAGAAAACTCAGTATCCGTTTATGATAAAAGCGCATTACAAAAAATCATTTTCAAATTTTAAATTAGATGCTGAGTTTGAAATACCTGCTAGTGGTATAACTATTTTATTTGGCCCTTCGGGTTCGGGAAAATCAACATTATTAAATTGTATTGCAGGATTAGAAAATACTGATGTTGCTAAGCTTGCAATCAATAATGATTATTATGACAACACTGAATTAAATATTCGAGCAAGCTGCCCGCAAAGACAATTTGGTTATGTATTTCAGGATAGTCGTTTATTCCCGCATATGACTATACTGAGAAATTTACAATACGGTTTTAAACGGGTTAAACCTCATTTACAAACCTTTGATATAAATAAACTCATCAAAAAATTTTTATTAACTGATTTATTAGAGCAATTTCCACACCAGTTATCAGGTGGACAAAAACAACGCGTCGCACTTGCACGATCAATTTTAAGTCACCCGCGCCTGTTAATACTTGACGAACCCATGTCTGCTCTGGACTATGCCGCTAAACAGGCTCTTTATCCTTATCTGGAATATATACACAAAGAACTTTCTCTGCCCATTATTTATGTCAGCCATGACCTGAAAGAAGTGCTGCAGCTGGGCGACTATGTTTTAATAATGGATAACGGAAAAATTATCGACCGCGGTGATCTGGTCGACCTTTGCGTTACCCAACCATTATTAACTCAGGATGAAGGAAGCAGTTTTATACTGCAAGGCGTGGTTACTGAAACAGATGAACAGCAGTGTATTACGACGGTTCAATGCCAGAGCCATATCCTGCTTTTATCAGGAAAACTATTAGAAATAAAACAACCTGTACGAATTTTAGTGCATGCAAAAGATGTCAGTATCAGCTTAACACCTGTCAATGACAGCAGCATTCTGAATATTTTAAAAACGACGATCAGTAAAATTAACGCCCCAGAAAACGGCAAACAATTAATCGAATTAAAAATTGGCGAGACTAAACTTGTGTCAACACTGAGCATACGGTCGGTGAATCAACTCAATTTAAAACCCGGTTTAGACGTTTATGCCCAAATAAAAGCGACGGCTACCATTCGTTGATTAAACTGTTGGGTATATTAAGGACAACTGCTTGGAAAACAGGGCGCGGATTTGATTTAAGATTTATTATTAAATCAAGTCTGGCTCCTTTTTCCTTTTTCTTAATTATGTAGTGGTGACCGTGGGTTAGGAAGGAAAGTGGCCGCATGATAATGAGGCCATATTGTTAACGCTTTAATTAATTGAGACTAATGTACAATATGTGCGATTACAGACTATTAATTGCGATTAACATTATTTACAGCTTTGGCATGCATCCCAAAGGCATGCTCGGGCCGTAAATCATCCCTGTAGCGTCAACTGAGGAAAATACCACGGCTCAGCATGCTCTGGGATTTCCCAGGTTAATGCCGATCTAGGTGACACCTCACCAAGTAATCCTTCCTCTCTTAGTTGAGTAATTACCCGTCGTCCACTTCTCTCTGGCATGTTTGTCAAAGTTGTCGCTTGACCACGACTAATCCTGCCTTCCACAAAAGCATGATAAAGCACTTGAGCAGCAACAGAATCAATCTCACCATAGTTTTGTACACGATGGTCGTTTCTTGCTTGGATATAAGATGTGATCCGTTCTTTCATTGTTTTAAGCTGCAGCAACCCTTCCATATAACCAACCTGATCCAGAACCATGTCCAACATAAAATCAATAAAAGTAACTAGTCCGCTTTCAGTCAACGCGCCTCTGCCATCATAATCCCCTTGTCGCATGATATCGGCTCCTGCTAAGACCAATTTGTAGCGGTCAATATTTTTTGCCAGTCCGCGCGACAAACACCAAACTCCTTCACTCTCCAATCCTACCACTCGCAATAATAAATCGGTAAGCAATCGAGCAATACGGCCATTACCATCAACAAACGGATATATCCATGCCAGTCGGTGGTGTGCTGCCATAACTGCAATTACTTTTCGTTCCCCGGCAAATCTGTCTGGGTGATAAATATCGAAAAAGCTTTTCATTAAACCCGGCACATCATTAAATGAAGGTGCAACATGTACGCCGACCTCAACATCTCGCTGGCGAAGCTGACCCGGTATTAGGGTATCGACAACCTTTCCTTCTTTGTTCTTTATCTCGCACAATGATGGCGGTAAATCTCTGTAGAAGCACTCATGAATAGCGCAAATAAAATCCGTCGTGCAAATCTGATTAAGATCGACCTTCTGTTCTGCAATCCAGTTCTGTACGCGGATATGCGCCAAGGACTCCAGCTGTAAATCACGTTTAGCAGGATCGGCTAAAAAATCCCCTCGTTGTGCAGCTCGTATTTCAAAAGGACGCGTGCTGTTGCCCTCAATCAGGTTCGAGTAATAGGAGTTTATAACCGCCATGTGGTGAGTGACGGTTTTTCTGGTTATTGGGTGTATTTGCCCCGCTAATTTTGCCGCAGCCGTGTTTAATCGCCACGCCTTGTCCGATAATCCGTCTTTCTGGGAAGCCTTATCGGATGGAATAAAAGGGGTAAAAGGCTCAATTTGTGTGTTCATAGGTTTGTTTTGGCCGCTTGTTTGGCCGGTTCATATATTGAAAACGTATTGTACAATAGCATATTTTTAGCATTTAGGCTGTGTTTAGGTATTATTTTGGCCGGTTATTTGGCCGGTAGCGCAATACGGATGTATAACTGCATATTCTGCAGTCCACAGGGCTAGGTCTAGTTTCTTGCTTTTACGATTCGGCTCACCCATGAATAATGTAACTTAAAGTAATCACCGATAGTTTTCATACTATATCCTCCACTGGCATATGCTGCTGTAATAGCTTCATCTCTTTTTTTATACTTCTTCTTATAATACGACAGCTCTTTTACCGTTGGTCGTTTTTGAGCTAAGGCAATTTCACTTAAATCTTTATCAGGCAACACCTTACTCTGCATTTCATCAACAAAGTCGTCACTACCAAGAAATACCTGGTTTTTTAACGCGCTCCAAGGTGTAGGCAGATTTTTTCCTTCTGTGACAAATGTTCGATAACGTTGGCTTGCAAGTGTTTTTCGTTTTGCAAATACAGATAATATCCAGTCCACATGTAAAAAATCGGCTGGTTCTGTTAAGCCAGCAGTGGCTCGATAACTACTCCATGGCCAATTTTTTGCTGAGCGCACCATTTCTGCTCGGACTGGGTTTAATACAATATAGCGTGAAAGCTCTAAAAGGTAAGTTTCTTTTTGAACAAGAATAGCTTTAAACCGACCTTGGTAGACGTGGCCGACTCGTTTATGTCGTCGGTTAAAACTTTGTGTATAAACACCATTCAGTTGGCGCATTCCTTGAGATAAGTTTGAATCAGGTGTTTCGATGAGTAAATGATAATGATTACTCATTAAACAATAGGCATGTACTACCCAATTAAAACGCTCACAAACATTCTTTAATATATCTAAGTAAACTCTTCTATCTTCATCATCAAGATAAATATCTTCTTGCCGGTCACCACGTGAAGTTACATGATAGAGGGCACCGGGGAATTCTATTCGTAAAGGTCTTGTCATGCATTAAGTGTAGTTCAAGTAGCAAGGAAAGCAAGAAACAAGACCTGACCCTTTTTCTAGAGACAACAAGCATGGCGATTTCACCTGATGAACGTGCTTTTTTTGTTCAGCTCGGTTCACGCGTGGCCGAACTACGCAAGGCACAAGACATTACACAAATACAAATGGCAGAGGTACTCGGTGTCTCTCAGCAAACAGTGAACTCGTATGAAGTGGCACGGCGACGGATACCGGCTTCCATGCTGCCAACCCTTGCAAAGCTGTTAGTCGTCACGCTCGATGATTTAATAGGCGAGCCAACTAAAAAAGCTAATGGCAAACGTGGCCCAGCGCCTAAGCTGCAACAACAAATGGAGCTAGTCAGTCGATTGCCACGTTCTAAACAAAAGTTTGTGATTGAGATGATTGATACGGTGTTACAACAAGCCAGTTAGTTAAAACTCAACAAGCCGCTAAAAATAAAAAAGCCTTGTTGGATAACAAGGCTTTAGGGGAGATCTTTTTCTTTTTTAAAAAGGAAGTTTAGTCATTAAATAGATCAGCCCCCTTTTTACGTAGTTTTACTATCTTTATAATAAAATAAACAAAGAGAGCGAAAAACACGCCACACAAGATCAATGAACCATAAGCCCAAGGTGCTGCTTTCTCAGCAGACCAAGAACCATTTGCATTCATCCATGCATAAAAAACTGCAGACCAAAACGCATAAAAACTTAATGCTGCACTTATAACAACACCAACAATGTACAGCGTTATCGCCTTTGTTTTTTTGTTCATTCTCTTAGAACATAACGCTTAAATAATTCTACGTAGTTTTTTATTTAGACTCTTTATTAGGTTTTTTACTATAATTTATTTCTTTAGTAATATTACCCGCCTTATCAAACCAATAAGCTTTACCAACCAATTTACCAAATTCATAATGAGCCTCATAAATTTTATGGCCATCTTCCCAACCAGTAAAAACACCGTGCTTCATTTTACATGATCTCGATTGCCCGTTTTTGCCCCATAAATCAACTTCAGCAGAAGCACCTTCCAAACAAATTATTTTTTCTTTAAACAATGCTGAATTTTCCGAAGAAACTGATTGTCTATCATCGCATCCAATAACAAACAAAGTTAAAAGAAACGGCCATAAATATTTCATATTATTTATTCTCATTTTTTATACCTACGAACTCCTCGACTTGTTTTAACCCATTTATACATTGTTGAAGAATTTCTTAAAACATCTCTCGCAAAGGTTTGACAATGGTTACCACTTCCCCAATTCCCAAGATCGCGATCTAATTCTAACTGTTCATTAACTTTATCTTCATCAACATTATCTATCGTTGTACAAGATGCACCAGGTTGTGTACTGCGACCTGAATGATCAATTGTAGTAACTGGATCACCAGGCATATCACCAGATTCATTACCTGGCTCATTACCATTTCTGCCACCCATACCTACTTCTTTTTTATCAGTTTTAATCCAATGATGTTTCAAAGGATTATTTGGGAAACCAAAGGCACCTTGCATACAAAGTTGAGCTAAGCCAAAAGGATCGATGTAATAAATAGGATTCCCACCTACGTAACCGTAAGTATTCAGACCACCTTCAAGACCAATCGGATCAGACTGCACATACCGACCCGTACTAGGATCATAATCTCTAAAATAATTGTAGTGCAGTCCGGTTTCACTGTCATAGTATTGTTTTCCTGCGAAAAACTACGCCGACGCACATCGTACTTTAAAGTCCCTTTTTCCCTTTAAAGACATAAAGTTATCACACTTAAAAATCGTTAAACAGCAAAATTTCTAAATCAAAAAATCCTGATCTGCGGTTT
>Ga0316204_10002400_pt1 | contig 42694 bp, 41 predicted proteins | sample 6monrhotite_MG_2_FD_205661 | JGI IMG/M metagenome (GOLD analysis project Ga0316204, IMG submission 205661) | Microbial mat bacterial communities from mineral coupon in-situ incubated in ocean water Damariscotta River, Maine, United States -... | ecosystem: Environmental > Aquatic > Marine >... | reverse complement strand
TCTCCCAAAATAATTCATCAAGGGTTTTATCCAATGCTTTTGCGATGCCTAGGCACAGATTTAGACTCGGGTTATACCTTTGCTTTTCAATTAAACCGATAGTCTGACGCGAAGCGCCCACCTGGTCTGCCAAGTCCTGTTGCGATAGGTTCTTCGCAACCCTTGCAAGCTTTAGTTTTATATTCATATCATTCAAAGCCTCATTAAGTGACGTAAATGTAACATATATGTGCCATTTAGTAAATTATTAATGTCTATTTGATTGATATAGATCACATTTTGGAATGAATCGAATGTAACTGCTTGATATATGAGGCGCAAAAAAAAGGACCAGCCAAAACTGATCCTTTTCTAAAGGCTATGTGTAAGACTAATTAGCCCACACCAAATATTCCCTTCAAAATAAAGTAGAAGGTAATGGATAGTAATGCGCCCGCTGGTAAAGTGATGACCCAAGAAGTCACAATGGTTTTGATAATGCCTAGATTCAAGGCCGCGATACCTCTAGCCAATCCAACACCTAAAACCGCGCCAACCAGAGTATGGGTGGTAGAAATCGGAAGACCAGTACCAGAAGCCAATACCACGGTAGTCGCTGCAGCTAATTCGGCAGCAAAACCACGGCTAGGTGTCAGCTCAGTTATTTTCTTACCGACCGTTGCGATAACCCGACTACCATAAACAGCCAAACCGACCACGATACCCAATGCACCTAAAAATAATACACCCAATGGAATGCTCGATTTCTTAGCAATTTCACCACCTGATTCAACAACACTCACAACAGCGGCCAAAGGGCCAATAGCATTTGCCACATCATTTGAGCCATGTGCGAAGGCCATGCCACAGGCTGTGATTACCATCAATACACCAAAGATTTTTTCTAGATTGGTATAATGATAATCTCTGTCTGCCGATGGGTCGAACTTCAATCGACTAATCATATATTTACCGATCACAGCAATGACAATACCAGCGCCCACAGCAATAACAAGACTCTCACTAAAGTTCAAATCTAAACCAACGTGCTTTAGTCCCTTATATAGGGTAACCAAGGCAATCATGAAGCCTGCTAGAAACATATAGAAAGGCACATATCGCTTGGCATTTTCTAAAGGGTTATCTGTATTAATTATGAGCTTTTGCACACTGGTAAATATGAGAAAGGCTATGGTACCTGCCATTAATGGCGAGACCACCCAACTCATAACAATGGTACCAACCTTGCCCCAACTAACGATATCAGCACTGATACCAACCGCAGCAAAACCAACAATAGCGCCTACGATTGAGTGTGTTGTAGAAACAGGCCAACCAAAATAGGTCGCAATCAATAACCAAATACCTGCTGCCAATAAGGCTGCGATCATGCCGTAGACCAACAATTCGGGTGTTCCGGCCAGTTGATTGGCATCGATAATGCCTTTACGAATGGTTGAGGTTACCTGACCACCGGCAAGAAATGCACCGGCAAATTCAAATATCATCGCTACGAAAATAGCTTGTTTAATTGTCAGAGCCTTTGCCCCAACTGAGGTTCCCATTGCATTGGCTACATCATTGGCACCTACGCCAAAGGCCATCAGGAATCCCACGACGAGAGCAAGATAAATCAATAGCTCCCCATGTACTGCGAATATGTCCATCGCTACACCTTAAATTTTTTATAAATTAAGTTAGTAAATCTGAATTATCGAGTAACCATCAATTCAAGACGGTCACCTACGAGTTGAGCGTTGTCAGCCAATCCACCGATGAAATCAATAACCTTATACATAAACATTACATCGATACAATTTAAGTCTGATTCGAGCGCTAATAGCTGCGTTCTAAGTTCTTTTTGTTGATTATCTGAATCATTTTCAATTTGGTCTAATTCATCGATAAGCTTTTCAACCAAGGCACTTTCTTGGCCCCTAAAGCCTGAGGTAATTAACTCATCAAGTTCATTGACTGCTTTGACTGCTTGAGCACAGGCATCAATATTTCTACTAACATAACTCTTTAATTCTTGTTTCATAGATTTAGGAAATGTCAGTTTACGGCCGAAAATTACACCAGCAATATCTTTAGCCAAGTTAGCAATACGATCCTGCCTAGAAAGCAGGTCTAATAGATCACGTCTATCGACAGGCAAGAAGATCCCTTTTGGAAGGTTGAGGCGGATTTCTCGCTTCATCTCATCCGCACTGTGTTCCAAATCACGAATTTTCTTATGCCAGACAATCACTTCATCCCAATCTTCATTTATTACTGCATCAAGAAAAGGTGTTAATTGTTGCGTGCATTCATGAACGGTTTCAATATGCGTCTGCAGCGGTTTGAACGGTGATTCTGCAAATAGTACAGATAATGGGCTTTTGTATCCCATAGAAATACCCTCTTATTTTGAGAAGTTACTTTATTTATGAACAATTACTTCTATCATTTTAGTACATATAGAAACAATTGTAACTTCTTTGTAATATACAGGTAACATAATTGTCATAATTGTTTTAGATCAAATATTTGTCAATTTGAAGGATGCGCCTTTAAAGGTAAATAGGAAGGGACTTTAGAGAGTGAGATGAATTGGGATTATAGCAACTGTAACCCCCCCAAATTTATCAGGTTCTAACTCTAAAAAGCGAAAACAACAGGCCTGCTAAAATCAAGAAACCAAGCGATCCTGAACCACCGTATCCTTTGCGATGCTCGATGGTTGCAACTTTTTCTTCCTTAACACGTGTTTTAAAACGTGAAAGCTCTGAATTTAAATTAACGATCATGTCTTCAAAGGCTAAATTAAAACCCTTGGCTGAACTGTCAGCGATGGTTTTATCGACTGAAATCGCAGTACTTATATCATCAATTTTGCTGATCCCAGGGGCACGAAATAACATCTTGCGACTTTTTATATCAAAAACTGCCGTATCAACAAAGGTTTGCACCCGATTATCATTACCTGGTATCAAATACATACCCACGATTGTCCAGTAAAACAAAGAGGCCTTATTTTCCATACTACGTCTTAACTGATCGTAAGAAACAAGTGCCATAACATCAACATCATGTAGCCTCGAAATTCGATCTAAGTCATCAAATCCACCGCCATTGGTCAAATAATTTGCGGGGATTATCTCAATGTGACCAATAAAATCATGCCTAAGAAAATCCTTTTTGACCCGCTCTAATAACTCAATCTGCTGCTTATAATGTATGGACTTAAAACGGCTGTTCTCAGACGGAACAAACGCTAGGCCAACTTTAACAGGTAATTTTAATAGCGGAATCTGAGCACTGTGCTCAACCCGCTCAGATTCATTGGGATATAAATAATCAACCAGGCTACTCGATACCGCCTGCTTACCACCTGAACCCATCATAAAAGAACTACAGCCAGCAACGGTCAGTAAAACAAATATTGAAAAAACAACTCGGCGCATAAAAGCCTCCTATTTCTAACGATAAATGTAGTCTACATAACTTAGTCTGCATTGCTGCAGACTAGTTGCACCAAGAATGTAATAAAAGATTACAGTCTGGATTAATCGACCTCTTTTAATCGTGCCGTAAAGTGTCTCAATACAGGCGGTTCATACTCAAAGGTAAGGCCTTTTAGTTCATCAACATGTTTCAATACCTCAATCAAGCAGTCCGCAACATAGTCCATATGATCATTGGTATAAACACGGCGAGGAATCGTCAATCGCAACAATTCCAAAGGTGTGTCTTTTTGTATCCCCGTTTCTGGTTCACGCCCCATAAGCAACGAACCAATTTCAACACCACGAACCCCGCCTTCAAGGTAAAGCGCATTGGCCAAGACATGGGCAGGAAACTGATCGCCAGGAATATGGGGTAACATCTTACCCGCATCAACAAAAACTGCATGGCCACCCGTCGGATATTGAATGGGAATCCCACCCTCTTTCAAACGGTGTCCTAGATAAGCCACCTGACCGATTCGATAAGCAAGAAAGTCCTCGTCGGCACATTCCCATAAACCAACATCAAGTGCTTCCATATCACGACCATTCAGACCGCCATAGGTAATAAATCCTTCCATCGGTACACAGCGAACCTGTACCGCCTGAAATAATTCCTTGTCATCTTTGAAGCAGCAAAGACCACCGATATTAACCATCGGATCTTTTTTAGCAGACATGGTGAACATATCCGCATAACTGAACATCTCACGGATCACATCACCGATGGCCGCATCTTTATAGTCCGGATCGCGTTGTTTTATGAACGCGGCATTTTCAGCAAATCGTGCCGCATCTATAACAACAGGAATATTATATTTTCGTGCTATGTTTGAAGTCTCACGAATATTGGTCATTGAAACCGGCTGACCGCCGACTGAATTACAGGTGATGGTGATAATGATACCCACCACATTATCAGCACCATTTTCTATAATTGTTTGCTCGAGTGCCTCTAGATCAAAGTTACCTTTAAAGTCATACCACTCTGAAGTATTCAGTGCTTCTGGAGTCAGCGTATTTATTGCCTTGGCACCACTCAACTCAACATGAGCCGCAGTAGTGTCAAAATGATAGTTTGAAATAAATACTGGCTTAGTCGCGTTACTGCGTTCAACCATGGTCGGGAACAAAATCTGTTCCGCTCCACGACCCTGATGCACTGGTATCACATGTTGATATCTAAATAGGGTTCTAATGGATTTCTCTAACTTAACAAAACTGCGGCTACCGGCATATGCCTCATCACCGATCATGATACCAGCCCATTGGGTGGCACTCATGGCTCCGGTACCGGAGTCTGTTAATAAATCGATATATACATCTTCGCTTTTCAGCAAGAATGGGTTATTACCAGCTTCCTCAAGCGCTTGCTTGCGGTGTGCATAGTCAGTCATTTTAATCGGTTCCACCATCTTGATGCGGAACGGTTCTGGAATACGTTTCATGTTCACTCCTTAAAGTGTCTAAATAACAAAAGAAAAAAGACGGATAAAGTGCTACTAATTAGAAAAGTAATTGGGCAAGCGACAGATTAGTGTCTCTGGTATACCAGTGACGACTCAGATTTATTTCAGTTCTGTCGAGTGGAAAGTGCATATTAAATTTTAGTTCATGAGTAATTACCGCTACATTATGGTCTAGATTTGGCTTCAGTGATAGCCTTATTGCCCTCAATAACCATGAATCTAAATAGATTCATTAAATAGTCAGCCCTGAATGCTTCGTCAGCATAGATTTACTTTCAATCACTATTATTGAATGCATTTTCAGTTTAAGATTAGCCCTTAGTTTTATAGGTTTAATTAGACATGGCAAAGATAGGTACTCTATTCACAGTTTCAGCACCTTCCGGTGCAGGTAAAACTAGCCTACTAAAGGCTGTAGCTGGGCAGTTGGATCATTTTTCAATCTCAGTTTCTACCACCACTCGAACCATGCGCCCAGGCGAGCAAGATGGTGTCGACTATCATTTCGCAACACAGCAGGACTTTAATAACCGTGTAGCTCAGGGTGAGTTTTTAGAACATGCCGAAGTCTTTGGCAATATGTATGGCACCTCAGTACTTGATGTTGAACGAGCACTAGATGCCGGCGATGACATTGTTTTAGAAATTGACTGGCAAGGTGCACAGCAAATTAAAAAACGTATGCCTTCTGTGGTCAGTATTTTTATATTGCCGCCTTCTCGCAAAACCCTCGAAGAACGCCTGCAAGGTAGAGGTCAGGATGATGCTGAAGTGATTGCCAACCGTATGGCATCGGCAATCAACGAAATATCTCATTACACTGAGTACGACTATGTGATCATAAATGATGATTTTGAAGTCGCAAAGGCCGAATTAAGCAGTATTATTAGTGCAGAACGCCTAAAACTAGCAAAACAACAGCTCAAACACCGGCAATTGATTGACGACCTACTCTAAGGCCAGTACAATGCGCGATTCTTTTTTCGATGTCTTTGGAGAATATAAATGGCACGAGTAACTGTTCAGGATGCTGTTGAAGTAGTGGGCAATCGTTTTGATTTGATCCTACTGGCCACAGAGCGTGCGCGTGATCTGGCCAATGGCACAAAAGAGCCCAAGGTTGATTGGGACAATGATAAACCTACCGTAGTCGCACTGCGCGAAATTGAAGAAGGTTTAATTAGTAAAGAAATCATGGACCAGGAAGCCGCTGATGAAAAAGCGCGCCTAGAAATGGAAGCGTTAGAGGCAGAAGCAGCCCGCTTTACTGAATAAATAACTCTTAAAGCTCAAATAAACCTATTTGGGCTTTGCAAATCTCGGTTAAATCTTTCAGAATTCAATAAGACACCTTTGTAATAGGGTGTCTATTTGTGTGCAAACGATAATTGGATAATAAGTGTATTTACTAACAGGCCTGAAAGAGCAACTATCAACCTACCTAACTGATGAACAAATCAGCGATGTGGAACGTGCCTATGTATTTGCCAAAGATGCACACGAAGGCCAAATGCGCTCCAGTGGCGAACCCTATATTACCCATCCGGTAGCCGTCGCTAGAATCCTCAGTGATGTTCACCTTGATCATCAAACCATTATGGCTGCCCTGATGCATGATGTGATCGAGGACACCGGTATATCCAGAGAGGATATGTCTGAGCAGTTTGGTGAATCGGTTTCAGATCTCGTTGAAGGTGTCAGTAAGTTAACCAAGATCCAATTCTCAACCCGTGCTGAAGCTCAGGCTGAGAACTTCCGCAAAATGATGATGGCAATGGTACGAGATATTCGCGTCATCATGATTAAGCTCGCCGATAGACTGCATAATATGCGGACACTTGGTCATCTACGGCCAGATAAACGCCGTCGTATCGCCCTTGAAACACTTGAGATTTATGCGCCCATCGCAAACAGGCTCGGTATTTATGCGATGCGCGAAGAGATGCAGGTACTCGGTTTCTCTGCTCTATACCCCATGCGACACAATATTATTGACGCTTCGGTAAAGAAAGCCCGAGGCAACAGAAAAGAAATTATTCACACCATTCAGGAAGCCATCGAAGGCCAGCTTGAAAAGACCGAGGTTGAGTTTAAAGTGCTCGGTCGTGAAAAGAATCTGTACAGCATTTATCGAAAAATGCGTGAAAAGAAAATGACCTTTTTTGAGGTGATGGATGTCTATGCCTTTAGAATTATTACCAACAACATAGACAGTTGTTATCGGATCCTCGGCCAGATGCACTTGCTCTATAAGCCGGTTCATGGTCGTTTCAAAGATTACATCGCAATACCTAAAGCCAATGGCTACCAATCATTACATACGACACTCAAAGGTCCACATGGACTCCACGTTGAAGTTCAAATCCGTACCGAAGATATGCAAAAAATGGCGGAACATGGTGTTGCGGCACATTGGCTGTATAAATCGAGTGAGAACTCAAACCCTGCTGAGCTCAAAGCCAGAGAGTGGATGCGTAGCCTAATCGAATTTCAGGAAACCGCCACAGACTCTTCTGAATTTATTGAAAATGTTAAAATCGACCTATTCCCAGATGAAGTCTATGTGTTCTCACCTGATGGTGAAATTATTTCATTACCACAGGGTGCAACACCAGTCGACTTTGCTTACTTCATTCATACCGATGTTGGAAATAGTTGCATCGCCTGTAAGATTGACCGCAATCTTTCACCACTCAGTACCCCGTTAACCAACGGCCAAACAGTGCAAATTATCACCGCGCCAGGCGCCCGACCTAACCCGGCTTGGTTAAGTTTTGTTATTACCGGCAAGGCACGAGCAAATATTCGTCACTACCTAAAGAACCTGCGCATTGATGAAGCCATCAAGCTGGGTCGGCGGTTGTTAGAAAAAGCGCTAAAAGGTCAGCCTTTAACTGACTTTACTGATGAAGATTTTGAACGCGTAGTTAATATCACTAAACACGATGACATGAATGACCTACTCATCGCGATTGGCCTTGGTTCTGTTGCCGCCATGATAGTCGCCCATCACTTGAACCCTGAAGTCAAGGAAGTGATTGCAACTGACGAAACCAAATCGCTTGCGATTCAAGGTACGGAAGGCATGCTCGTCAACTTTGCCAAATGCTGCCGACCTATTCCAGGCGATTCAATCGAAGGGTTTGTGAGCACGGGTAAAGGTATTATGGTGCATCGAGATGATTGCAATAACATAGCCGAACTGCGTGAACAGGAAGATAAGATCATCCCCATGCTTTGGTCAAGTGATGTCTCGGGCGACTTTTTAGTTAACATTCAAATTGACTGTAGAAATGAGCGCGGTGTATTGGCAAAAATTACTGCCAAACTAGCTGACGCCGACATCAATATTGCCAATATGGAAATTGATGAACATGATGGCGCACATTACCGTCTTTTCTTCCTCATCGCAGTTAAAAATCGTGATCACCTCGCTCAAATCATTAAACGCCTAAGACTGATACCTAGCATCGCTAAAATCAGTCGACTATTAGAATAATTAAGGAATCATTATGTCGCGTAAAATCATCCAAACCACTTCAGCTCCTGCTGCAATAGGCACTTACTCTCAGGCTGTAAGCCTTGGCAATACGACCTACTTGTCGGGTCAAATTGGTTTGGTTCCAGAAACCATGGAAATGGTTGAAGGCGATATCAGTTTACGAATTCATCAGGTATTTAAAAATCTTAGTGCCGTCTGTGAAGCAGCTGGTGGCAGTTTAGATGATCTCGTTAAAGTAAATGTATTCCTAACGGATATGGATAATTTTGCTGGAGTCAATGAAGTCATGGCTCAATACTTCAATGAGCCATACCCCGCTCGTGCGGCTGTTGCAGTACGTGATCTACCAAAAAACACCGATATAGAAATTGATGCGGTGATGGTGAAAGAATAACGCCTTGCAGCAACGTTCAAGATCTAAGTTTTAATCATGCTTCCTACTACTTGGACTAAATCCAGCTTTCAGTCAGCCTATATTGATTTGCGCTCTGCAGATGAATTTCAACGCGGCCATATAAAAAATACCACTTCCTTAGATTGGCAAAGACTACCCCAATCAATGCATGAACTCCCAGATAAACACCAGTCATTACATTTGATGGGCACACCTTCCATACTCGAACAGGCTGAGGCATTCTTAAGTTCAAAAGGCTACAAGGTTGAATCAAAACTTAAGTTGTCAGCACAGTTCTGGGCATGGGCTGAAACCGAACAATTAACAGAGCAGGGCTGTCATACGGTTCCACTCTGGCGTGCCAACCCCCTGTTAGAACAGAATATCGAATTGATCGAATCACTGACCCAAGGAAGACGGGCCTTAGACCTAGCCTGCGGAGCAGGGCGTGATGCAGTCTATTTAGCAAATCGAGGCTGGTCTGTCACCGCCATGGACTATAAGCAGGACGCACTTGAACGCTGCCAATCATTGGCTGATTCGCTGAGTATTGGTGCGCCAGATATGGGATTGAATAACACAACCGCTAGTAAAAATAAGGCGCATTCAAAGGGCACTCTAGCAACGCGCCACATCGACCTCGAGCAACAACAACCCGTACTCGAAGATATTAAAGCCGACCTCATTGTAGTTATGCGATATTTACACAGACCCATTCTTCCCTATCTAAAGACGCTACTAAATCCAGGTGGGCTCCTCTGTTATTCAACCTTTATGGTTGGCTCAGAACAGTTCGGATCACCACGAAATCCTAACTATTTATTAAACAAAGGCGAGTTGGCCGAACTGTATAACGATTTTAACATCCACATCGATCAACAAAAAACACTGCCCGATGGACGCCCTGTGGCATTATTTATAGCTCAAAAGTAGTCTGTTTTAATCAGCGCTAAGCCAAACCTATTGGGATTTCACAGGATATCGCCTGTTTTTGATAGAATATGTAAATAGATCAAGCAATCTGGGCATTTATCTGTATAATCCGCCCCCATAACGAGCCGTTCAATTTTTGAACTATCTCGAGCAAACAATCGGTAACATTATGTCTAATTCCTCTGAAGCATCTAATCCATCAATTTCCTTTACAGACCTTGAGCTATCTGAGTCCGTACAGAAAGCCATTCGTCAGGTTGGATACGAAACACCCTCGCCAATTCAAGCTGAAGTGATTCCGCATATGTTGTCAGGATCTGATGTCATTGGTCAGGCACAGACGGGTACAGGAAAGACCGCCGCATTTGCATTACCGATCTTATCTCGAATTAAAGCCGTTCGACAGGCACCTCAGGTATTGGTATTAACCCCTACTCGTGAGTTAGCAATTCAGGTAGCTGAAGCATTCCAAAATTATGCCAGCACATCAAAGGGATTCCAGGTATTGCCCATTTACGGTGGTCAGGATTACCGCGGCCAGTTAAAACAGCTTAAGCGTCAGCCACAGGTCATCATCGGTACTCCGGGTCGCGTTATGGACCATATGCGCCGAAAAACACTAGACCTTTCTAAACTGACTCATTTGGTATTGGATGAAGCCGATGAGATGTTACGAATGGGCTTTATTGATGATGTTGAATGGATTTTAGAGCAAACCCCTGAATCGAGACAAATTGCCTTATTCTCTGCCACCATGCCAAAGCAAATTCACAAGATTGCGCGCACCTATTTAACCGATCCAAAAGAAGTAAAAATTCAGGTTAAAACCACTACGGCAGAGACCATCGAACAACATTACTGGATTGTTCGAGGTATTCATAAGTTAGATGCGCTGACTCGTATGCTTGAGGTAACAGAGCATGATGGCATTATCATTTTTGTTCGGACCAAATCCGCAACCACTGAGCTCGCAGATAAATTACAGGCCAGAGGCTATGCTGCCGGAGCAATTAATGGTGATATGGCTCAGAACAATCGTGAAGCAACGGTCAACAAATTAAAAAAAGGTCATATCGATATCTTAATAGCAACTGATGTTGCGGCACGTGGATTGGATGTTGAGCGTCTTAGCCATGTAATCAATTACGACATACCCTATGACACTGAATCTTACGTTCACCGAATTGGTAGAACTGGACGTGCCGGAAGAAAGGGCCAGGCGATACTATTTGTTGCACCGAGAGAGCGTCGTTTACTGCATTCGATTGAGAAGGCTACCAATACCAAGATTAGTCCAATGCAACTTCCCTCAGCAGAAGTGTTAAATAGCAAGCGTATCGAAAAGTTTAACCAGAAAATAGTTGATGCAATGAGCGGCGACTTAACGCCCTATGTGAATATCATTGAACAATTTCTGCATGAAAATGAAGTAACACCCATCGATATCGCCGCGGCGCTAGCAAAGCTTGCGCAAGGTAAAGATCCATTGTTTGTTAAAGATGTTAAATCTGTTCCAGAACATGAGTTTTCAGAAAAACGTGAGCGTAGACCTCGTCGCGAACGCAACAAAGGTGATGTTGATGTTGCAACTGAAATGTATCAAATTTCTGTTGGTCACAAAGATGGTGTTAAACCAGGAAATATCGTGGGAGCCATCGCAAATGAAGCCGGCCTCGATAGCCAATACATTGGCCGAATCAAAATATCAGATGAACACTCTACACTGACATTACCTTCTGATATGCCCAAGGAAGTATTTAATCACCTACAGGGTGTCATTGTCTCAGGTAAGAAATTAGAACTTAAACGCCTAGGCGGCGGCAGTGACAAACCTCACAGTGCTCCAAGACGTCGCAAAGCTAGAAAACCAAGAAAGAAGTAGCGATTATTGGGCACGCTAAATCAGAGATAGATAGGTAGTCTGTATCGACTTATATTTTAGTTTCTAAATAGTTAAATATTTGATCGCGCTGATCTAGGGCGAGGAGTAGAACGAAGTCTTCTTTCTGTGCCCAATCGACAGAAAATTTGGTGCCATCTAAACAGCTTGTTGCGATGTGTATTTGTTGTTCTGATAGTCCTGCATCAAGGCATTGGGTTTTTATCAGTGCTGGAATTTCACCTAATTCTCGACCGCGCAAATAATCTTCAATCTCAGCGATAACCACCATATCAGGCTTCATTCTCAATGCCACTTCGGTCAGATTAAAGATATCTCTATCGGTCCGATCGCCTGCGTGTCCAAGCATTATGAGACGACGTTTAGCCGGCTGTGCAGAAACGGTATTAACAACGGCCGTTAATGAGTGCGCATTATGTGCAAAATCGATTAAGAAGCGAGCGCCATTAATATCAAAGTAATTACCACGCCCCGGGTTATCATTCACATCACCTTTAAACTGACCAAGGCCCTTTATAATTGCGTCTTTAGAAATACCTAGACCGAGGCTTAGACCAACTACTCCCATAGCATTGGCAACATTATGTTGCGCAGCGCCATTCAAAGCTGTTGGAATATCATTTACTGGCATCAATACTTCGACATTGTCATGCTGACATATTTCGATATTGCCATTATTTTGTAAAATCACTTGGTGATTTTGAGTTAGGGCTTCTTTAACAATAGGATTATTCGGGTTGAGACTAAAATAACAAAGCTTGCCCCGCACTAGATGATTATTTTTTTTGAAATACTCGACCAAACCCTCGTCGTCGGCATTGAGTACTAGGGTGCCATCTTTATCAAGGGAGCGAGAAACAATTCCCTTGGCACCGGTCAGTTCAGCGACCGTATTAATTCCGTATTGGCCTAAATGATCGTCTGCGACATTGGTTATCATGGCGGCTTTGGCTCGATGAACGCCCAAACCTCTACGCAGCATTCCGCCACGCGCTACTTCTAATAGTGCTAACTCGACCTTATTATTGCGGATCAATGTTCTTGCGCCACCCGGCCCAGAATAATCACCTTTATCGAGGATTTCATCAGCCGCGCGAATAAAGTCTGTCGAAGTAATGCCGGAATCATAGCCGGCAGCCTTGGCGACTGAATCGGCCATACGTACCGAGGTCGATTTACCATTTGTGCCGGTAATAAAGGCAACCGGAATATCACTAAATTGACTGAAATCGAGTTGTTGTGGATCCGGTAAATCAGCAATCGGCCAGGTCTTTGATGTTTTTCCCATACCTAATGAAAACTCATCATCGTCCACGAGATAGGTAACGCCGGCTTTATTGCTTGCTTGAATAAGTGCCAAAAGATCTTTATTTGACTCATCCCAAATCATATTGGCCAGGTATTCCATGGAGGTAGTGTCTGGGTTGGCCGTATCCTTAAATATTTCTGCTCGAGCTAACTCAAAGGCTGCCTCATTTATTTCGCAAGCACTGTACAACCGGTCCTCTAAAGCAGTAAAACCAATGTTAACGCCACCGTCAAAATAACGATGAAAAATCTCTGCTTCCATACCCATAGCATTGAGTAGGTCTTGTAAATAATTTCGCCATGCATAGACAAAAGCCTGTCGGTCTATATTGTTTAAATAGACCTCCATTACAGCCCCAGGACTGTCCGTAAAAAGGTTCGGACCTGTTAGCCGACGACTATCATCCAGAGTCATTTCCACTAGTCTGAATCCTCATCTTGCTTTGCAATTCTGACTCCGCGCTCATCACTAACCAGTCGCATACCGGGTTCTAATTGATAGGGTTCCGGTGTCGTCTCATCGGATAGCTTCTTGGTCTTAGTTAATTCCTCATCATCATCATGCTCACTAAAACGAGTGATCTGCTTCCAACAACGAGCGATATTATCACCAAATATGACGACCAAATCACCTAGCACAGCAGCATTTAGAGCACTATTAATGGCTTCTTGTTCGTCACTAATAATAGTTATTTTACTCTCTTCTACACCGGCCTTAAGTAAGGCTTTACGTATCAACTGAGGCACTTCATCCTCACCACGGCCACGACGATTATCATCGGCTTTACACCAGTAATGATCAAAATAACCTGCCGCATTGGTTGCGATGTCTTCAACATCTTCATCACGTCTATCACCAGGTGCTGAAAGAACAACTAAATTACGTCCCGCAGTATCCATTAATTGAACCGTCTCACAGACCGTTTTAATAGCAGCAGGATTATGGCCATAATCCAAAATAACTTTGAAGGGATGCTCATCAAAAACGTTCATTCGACCTGGCGCTTGGAAGAATGAGGTATTAAAGGTTCTCAAACCATGTCGAATATCTTCGAGGTTCTTACCCAGACTATAGGCAAGCGCTGCAGCTACCATGGCATTTTGTACATTGTGCATCGCTCTGCCTTCCATTGTGGCCGGAATCAGATGCGTCCAAAGTAATGGAATATGACTGTCATTATCAAAGATAGTAATCATGTCGCCATTAATGCCCTTTTCAAGAACCACCGCCATACCACCTGAACGGATATGTGCTCGTACCAAAGCATGATTTGGATTGGCTGTCACATAGCAAACATTCTCAGCATCACAATAGTCTGCCATTTTTAAACACAGTTCATCGTCGGCATTTAGCACTACAGTATCGGTTGCAGTTTCAACCACAACACGTTTTACTTCGGCTAACTCCTCTACTGTTTCTATACCACCTAAACCTAGGTGGTCAGCACTGACATTTAAGCAGGCGGCTACATTCGAATAACTGTAGCCAAGACCAGAACGTAAAATGCCACCACGCGCAGTTTCCATAATGGCCATATCAACCATCGGATCACGCAGTACAATCTGAGCGGAGGTAGGACCAGTCATATCACCTTTAACACTCAGATGGCCATCGATATATACGCCATCAGTTGAGGTCATACCAGTGATATGTCCCGCTGCTTTCATAATATGGGCCAGCATTCGTGCCGTGGTCGTTTTACCATTGGTACCAGTAATTGCAGCAATTGGAATCTTTGAAGGCATCGCAGGTGGAAATAACATATCCATAACTGCACCAGCAACATCGCGTGATTCACCTTCACTCGGTGCCACGTGCATACGGAAACCGGGAGCGGCATTTACTTCGACAATGGCACCACCAATATCCTTATACGATTGTGATATATCATCAGTCAAAAAGTCGACACCGCCAACATCCAAACCAACTGCGCGAATGGCACGTTCTGCCATCGCCTTATTATCCGGATGAACAATATCGGTAACATCAATGGCTGTACCACCGGTTGAAAGATTGGCTGTTTTTCTTAAGTAAAATGTTTCACCCCGAGGCAAGACCGTATTTTCATCATAGCCCGCTTCACTGAGCAGTCTTTCTGCCTGAGCATCAAACTCTAGCCGAGTCAGTACTTTCTCATGGCCAATACCACGACGAGGATCTTCATTGACCTCATCAACTAACTGGTTGACCGTGCTAATTCCATCACCAACCACATGACCAGGAACACGCTTAGCACAGGCGACAAGTTGTCCATCAACCGCCAACATTCGGTGATCTAAACCCGTTATAAAACTCTCTACCAACACAGCTCGGCTGGTGCCATGCTTACTCGCATGGGCAAAACCCGCGGCTACTTGCTCATCAGTTTCGAGATTAATTGATACGCCACGACCGTGGTTGGCATTGAGTGGTTTAAGTACTACAGGAAAACCAATTCGACGTGCAGCGCGAATCGCTTGGCGCTCGCTGTAAATCATCATCTGTCTTGGAACCGGCAAACCTAAATCATGTAATAGGTTATGGGTGTCCTCTTTATCACAAGAAATCTCAACACCAATATGCTTAGTCTGACTGGTTATGGTTGCTTGGATTCTTTGTTGATATTTACCATGACCCAATTGCACTAGACTGTATTGATTTAATCTTAACCAGGGGATATCCCGTTCTTCTGCTGCGCGAACCAAGGAGCCTGTGCTGGGCCCAAATTCTTTTCGTTGCGAGAATCTGATAAATGTTTCGAGTTCATCATCCCAATCGAAATCATCATCGAATTTTACGCCATCATCTTTTAATTGCTGCTTTAAATCCTCTGGCAGAAGATTTAATAACAGTTCAAATGCCAGTCGTGATGCTTCTAGGCCAACATCTCGTTGCTTGTACTGAAACACCATATTGTACTGGCCTATCTCTCCTGAGCCTCGTGTCCGACCAAAGCCGACTTCAATGCCAGCCGCCGTTTGAATTTCTAACGCAACATGCTCCATGATGTGGCCCATCCAAGTGCCCTCATCTTCCGTTAGGCGACGAATAAAACCGCCCGCTTCGGTATAAGAGCAACGATGTTCCTGCAAGCCGGGTAAAGCAGCAACCAAGCCATCGGTAAAATCTGAACCAATTCTTGCCGAAGGCCATTGCTCCAAAATTCCCAAGTCCAAATGATGCCTAATGACTGGAAAGCTGGCATATAAATTTGGGCCGACAAAAACATTGGTGCGTAAGATTTTCATAAAGAATTCTCCAGAATTAATCCTGCTCTAGTATTGAATGATCATTTTCGGCGCAAGCGATTCGAGTATTAGAATCAAATCGAGCGCCCTCAGCAAGGATGTGTAAACTCAATCCAATCAAAGTAACCGCCTGATCTGATCGTACTGAACCCATTGAAGAGTATTGCAGATGGCCTGGGTCGACAATAGTGATAGCACCACTACCTACCACTTCAAGAACACCATCAGAGCGTATAAATGCAGCCGTATCTTCATCAACCCCAATGCCTGTGACAAAAGGATTGTACGATAAGGCTGAAAGCAATCGGCCGAGACGATCTCTCTGAGTAAAGTGCTGATCAATAATATAACTATTGGTTAAACCTAAACCTGGTGCTAGATTGACACCCGTTGCGGTAGGCGTTGGACCCGTTCGGCCTCCAGCAATCATATGCTCAGGAATTATGGCTGCGCCAGCAGAGGTGCCGGCAACATGGGTACCCGTAGCATTCAACCTACGAACCGATTGTGCAACCGGCGTGCCTCCTAAGATGGTACTTAGTCGTAACTGGTTTCCACCCGTTATAAAAACCCCATCAGCGGCCGATAGATATTCAACATAATCTTCACGGCTAGCATCCTCGCGCGTTTCTATCGGCATATTAATGACTTCTTTAGCACCTAGCTCATGAAAAAGGTCAACATATCGTTGCCCAGTATCATCCAGTTGTGATGCCGTTGGAATTACAATGATGCGACTGGTATCACCGCCGCATAGCTCAACAAATTTTTGCAGTATAACTGGGTCACAAATTTTTTCTTCAGCCCCACCAATGGGGATGACGTAGCCTCTTTCGATACCTGATTTGGTTGGTGACGGAGACATCTTTTACTCCTAAATTATAATCTTGGACTGTTAAATGCGGTTCCAAAGAATAGGCTGTTTACAAGCAATCTACTACTGCCATACCAATAGCCACGGAACACAGGGTTATCCATAATTGCAATTACAGATCCTCTACCCTTTCGCTCTGCGGACATCATCACAGATTTAGAGATATTTTCAAGATTTCCTGCTGAAATATAGCCACTTAATAGCGGTTCGTCAGTATATCGAATCAGATTTTGATATGGATCATCAGATGCATCCAGTATAAAGCGATGATTTTTAAATACAGCAAGCTCATTACGGCCAATACCGAAGGCTAACGGATGACTTTGATCAACGCGTGTTTCAAAGATACTGCCACCGATATGACGTTGCGCATTGTCCTCATCCATTTCCGAATAACTACGCTCAGCGTCGTTATTTAAATCAGAAGAGGTCTTAGTTACGGCGCCAGAAATAAGCTTATTATCTGACAACCATTTAGCGGCTGACTTTATGCCAATGATAACGCCACCGGACTGAACCCAAGCTTTTAGTCTTTTAACATCTTTTTCCTTTAATGAATCATATTTACCATGAGCCAAAATTAGGTGGCTATAACGATCTAATTTGAGCTGTCCAAACTGGCTAATTTTAGCCTGAGTTAAACTCATCCCAAGACGGCTATCTAATAAATGCCAAATCTCACCTGAATCGTAAGTTGAAACTGCGCCACCTGTTAACATCAGCGGCCGAATTGGTTTCAGTGGTGCCATACTTGGACTACCAATGTCGATACCTGACAGCGCATAACCAGACTCAATAGCATCAATTTCTAAATGATGTTGTTTAGCAAGTTCTGACAGATAGGCGAATAATGACTCGGCATCTTTTGATTGGATACCAACCGGAACTAAAATAGAGCCCGGCTCAAATGTCTGGGCACCCGTTGAACTAGTTAGCTTAAACTTCTTGCCAGCCATACGGACCTTGATGCCATCATTCATCAACTGGTTAACCGCTTTCGCTGATTGAAACTGATTCCAATCAATTACGTAAGCAACATTAGATTTACTCGCTACCTTTCCTACTGGCATGGGTACTTGAGTAATTTGTTTGCCAATAATTTTGTCTTTCCACTTTCTACGCTCAACCATTTGATAGGGTAAATTAAAGGCATGACCAAAATTCCAAGTAGAAACATCATAGAAGGTGTTGTCTCTAAACTGAGTACGCGTTTCAAACATCGCTTTAATCAATAAGTATTGTTTTTGCTGGTAAGGAATTAATATGCCCGAGCTGAATTTATCGCCATCAAGGGTCATCGAATCGGCCAGATCATATACCTTGATCTGATGTCTTAATAACACATCAATCAATGCCGCCATACGGCCTGAATCACCCATATCTGAAATAACAACACCACGATGACTATCGTTCCGCGAATCCGTTTCGGCTTGCTGGAAAAACTTTTGGCGGTAATCCTTCAATCTGTCTTTTTGAGCATAGGCACCTGCCAGTGTTGATAACGAAGTCACAAAATGATTTCTAACAGCAAAAGAAAAACTCAAAGGTCCATTTATGCTTTCCTGGATGTGGCCTCTTGCACTCGCCTGCTCGAACAGAATACCGATACTGCCCTGAACGTCTGGATAGGTTGAGCCCTTACCATAATAAAAGTCATCAAAGTTTTGTTTGCTGTAATAAAGAGAACCAATACCTTCGAGTGCCTTGGCATGATGCTTAGCAATGGCATCAGTAATTTTAAAATTCTCATCCGGTGTTAATGGGTTTTGACGCTCAGGGACACCGGGTTGAAAGAAATAGGTCCCATTGGTGCCCATCTCATGAAAGTCACCCAACACATTGGGATGAAAATAGTGGAACCACTTCAAGCGATTTTGAGATTCCGGATGTTGCGCCAACAACCAATCACGGTTTAAATCAAAACGATAATGGTTGGTACGACCATATGGCCAATCCTCACGGTGCTCACGATCCATCGGATCAAGAGACATATTGGATGAGCGGTTATTATTCGCCCAAGTACTAAAACGACCATAACCATCTGGATTTAAACTGGGTTCGATGATAACAATGGTGTCTTTTAAAAACTGTTCATGCTGCATGTCCTGTAACGCAGCTAAATGATAAGCCGTCAACAGTGATGCATTGGTGCCACTCGCTTCGTTACCGTGAATGCTATAACCCAACCAAACCACCAAAGGTGCATTGGCATCATTTTTAAATGCCTGTTTATCTTTAAGAAGTTTGCTAACCTTTGCTTGGTTCTCCTGCGAGCTAATCACAAGTAAAACCTGGGGTCTTTTTTCCCAGCTGGTGCCCATGTTAATTAACTGAGCTCTTGACGAATGTTCTGCAATGTATTCCATATAGGCAATCACACGATCATGACGTGCATGATAATCACCAATAGGATGTCCAACAAACTTATCCGGTGTCTGTGTTGTGCTATCGTAGACTGCGCCGCTAGGCAAATAGTATTGTAATGGTTCGGCAAGCACAGAATAGGTAAAGAAAAGGCTACTAACTAGAAAGGTTTTAATGAAAAATTGCATATAATTCGTTATCATTTTTATTTGAGTAAAGGCTGAGAATATCCAATCACGTCGAGCCTTGGCAAGTAAAATAACGTTTATTAATGCCCGATAGGCTAAAACTATGACTTTTCGATCCTTTTTCATGCTATTTATGCTTTGTAGTGCCCTTTGCAGCGCAGTAGAAATTAACGCAAAAACATTAAACATAGCGGTCGCCAGCAACTTTAGTCCAGTAGCCAAAGAATTAGCCAAGCAATACCATCAGCAAACCGGCATCAATATCAAAATATCATCGGGCTCAACGGGAAAACTGCTGACTCAAATTCAAAATGGTGCTCCCTATGATATTTTTCTATCTGCCGATAGTGATGGGCCTGAATTGCTAATTAAACAAGGCAAGGCTGTTGCTGATTCCTTTATTGTTTATACCCGCGGCCAACTCGCACTAATCAGTCGCATAGCATTGCAGGACCCCACACGGCTACCATTTCTTAATAAACCACCACAACTCGCTATTGCAAGTGCCAAAACCGCACCCTATGGCATCGCCGCAGAATATTGGCTAAGAGAAGTCGCCCACTGGGGCAATAATTACCAGCTGCTCAAGGGTGAAAATATAAACCAAGCTTGGCATTTCTTCTCTAAGGGGGGTGCCGATCTAGCATTAGTGGCCTATTCACAAATACAACAAACTAAACCTAATCCCAATAAATACTGGCTACTTAATATAAAGCCAGAACTGTTGGATCAAGCTGCGGTTTTAATTCTTAAAAGTTCAGCCAATAACTCAGGCAAAGAAACTCAGAATAAAGCTGAAAATTATAGTCTAGCCCAAGATTTTCTCGACTATCTTGTTTCAGTTGACGTTCAAAAACAGATTCTAGCGGCAGGATATCTGCAACCGATAGCTAAAACTAAATGAAAATTATTGTCATTTACCCCTTGAATTTAGCCAATATATCAGCATGATCTAAAGTAGTTATAACAGAGAGCAAAAAAATAATATGATTTCTATCAGTGATACTGCACAGTCACACTTCCAGAAGTTACTGGAAGGACAAGATGATTCTACCAACGACATTCGTGTCTTTGTGGTTAATCCGGGAACGCCACATGCTGAATGCGGCGTCTCCTTCTGCCCTGAATCATCCATCGAAGGTGATGATACAAAACTAGAATTCACCAACTTCAATGCTTATGTTGACGTTGATTCCGCTCCTTTTTTGGAAGATGCTAATGTTGACTACGTTAAAGAAGGCCTTGATTACCAGCTAACACTAAAGGCTCCTAACGCCAAAGTTCGTATCGTTGCGGATGATGCCCCCTTAGCGGATAAGGTTAACTACGTCTTACAATCTGAGGTAAATCCTCAATTAGCAGCCCACGGTGGCATGGTCACTCTAGTTGAAATAACTGAGGCGGGTATAGCAGTATTACAATTCGGCGGCGGCTGCCAAGGTTGCGGTATGGTCGACATTACTCTTAAAGAGGGCGTTGAAAAGAATCTATTAGAACAGTTTCCAGATGAGCTAACAGGTGTTCAAGATGTGACTGAGCACTCTGATGGTGATAATCCGTATTACCGATAAACACAGGCTTAATCGAATTTAATGCCGAGCCATTGCTCGGCATTTTTATAGACTTGTTACTTTAATCCTTTGTGGGAAAATAAAATTGCAGACTCTTTGATGAAGCTTGCCTTGATATAAGCACTTTTCTCATCACCCCAAATACAACTGCGGGTTGCTAATTTCTCACTACAGCTTTCTGGCGAGCCAATAATCGCAGTCACTTCTTGATAATCCATGCCTACTTTCAATTGCTCATAATTTTCCATATTTAATGGACTACAGCCCACTAAAAATAGACTAACTGCTAATATTACTATGCGTTTCATATCTTTGCCTTATGTCGTTTGCTTGAAATAATTAGCGACAAAATTACTCCGTTTTGTCTTTAAACTCTTAAATCGATGCTTTTTTTGGTTTTTTTACACATTAATTGAAACTTTTTGTTACCTGAGTGCGTCAATAATAATATCACTCAAAAACAATCAAAAATAGAGGAAGGGACAATGCACACTCAGGATTCATCGTTACGACACAAAACGCTCAGCGCCCAGTTACTGGTAGGTGTTGCGCTATTATCCGCATCATTTTTTATTAGCGAAGACTCAAAAAGCAATAATCATTTGATTGAGTTAGAAGCAAGCCAACACGGACATAGCATCACTGTTCAGAAAAAATGCCCACACATTGCTAGTTAATAGATAGTTGCCATTGCATAAAAAATTGTTATAGAAAGTAGCTTCCTGTAGGCTTGCGTATTGCCAAATTGGAGTCACTTAATGTACCAGTTAATTTTTACCCTCATATTAGCTATCAGCCTAATTAGTTGCCAACCAGCGCAGCACGATCACAACAAGCAGTCTTCTGACACTCAAGCAATTGAATCATCAAAGTTAGCACTCAGACTAGAATCACATATGAGCTTCTTAGCCAGTGATTTACTTAAAGGACGTCAAACTGCCAGCCATGAATATAATATTGCCGCTTCTTATGTAGCTACCCAACTGCAAAGCTATGGTTTAAAACCTGCAGGAGAGAATGACGGCTGGTATCAGCAGGTACCTTTCGTGACCAGTTCATTAGTCAAAGACTCTATGAAATTTAGTGTCGTTGGACCAAATGAACAATTTGAATTCAACTATGTTGACGATTACATTATTTCAGCAAACCCACATTCCACCTCAAGTCTTGTTACCGCTGAGTTAGTCTTTGTGGGTTATGGCATCGAATCAGACTCTTTGAATCACCATGATTACAGCAACCTCGATGTGAATAATAAAATTGCCGTCATGCTCAGTGGGCGTCCAAGTAGTTTCCCAAGTGAGCAAGGGGCTCACCTGTCCTCAGGAGCGACCAAGGCACAAACTGCTGTAGCTAATGGGGCCATTGGTATTATTAGGTTAGAAACGCCGATGTCAGCAAAACGATTTCCTTTTAAGCGCGCAAAAAACTATGCCTATAGAGATAACTTTAAGTGGAAATCCTCAGACGGAAAAGTAAGTGGGTCTTTTGAGCAGCTTAAGGGTGGAGCACTTCTATCAATGGTTTCTGCTAAGCGTCTCTTTAACGCTGGCGGCCATGATTTAGACGCCATCTATACGCAATTAGACAACAATGAAGTCCCCAACGGATTTGAAATGGGTGTTCAAGCAACATTAGAAAGCCAAAGTACCCATGAAACGACTTATAGTCCTAATGTTGTAGCAATACTTGAAGGCAGTGACCCGGTCCTTAAAAGTGAATATGTCGTTTACTCTGCACACCTTGATCATGTCGGCGATGACTATCATGGTGATGAAAAGCACGGTGATGATAAACTGAATAACGGCGCCTTAGATAACGCCTCTGGTGTTTCAATTATGTTAGAAACTGCTAGACGATTTAGTTTAAACCAGCAACCTAAACGCTCGATTTTATTTGTCGCCGTAACAGGCGAGGAAAAAGGCTTGTTGGGTTCTAGTTACTATGCAGAAAATGCGACGGTACCAGTACAACAAATGGTCGCCAATATTAATTTGGATATGCCGCTTATACTGTATCCTTTTGAAGACGTTGTTGCCTTTGGTTCAGAACACACAACGCTGGCAAATCACGTTGAAAAAGCAGCCGCGAAACAAGGTATAACCCTGAGTCCTGATCCAATGCCTGAGCAGTCAATTTTCGTTCGCAGTGATCACTACTCTTTCGTAAAAAAAGGCATCCCTTCAATATTTTTAATGCCTGGATTTAAGTCTAAAGATCCGAATATCGATGGTGCAAAAGTCTTTAAAGAATTTTTAAAGGAGCACTACCACAAGCCTTCTGATGATTTGAACTTGGGCATAAACTACCAAGCTGGTGCTGTGTTCACTGTGGTCAATTATGATATTGGAAATGAAGTGGCGAATGCGAAATCCAAGCCGCGCTGGCATGAAGGTGATTATTTCGGCGATCTCTTTGCTGGCAACCAGGATGCTAACGAAGAAGATACTCTAAAACAACGCCTAAAAACCAAATAATACCGACGTAGTTATTATTGAGAAAGGCCCTAAAGCACTGCGCTGGTTGACGTTCTTTAATGAGCATTTGTTGCCAGACAAAAAGCGCACAAACTAGGGCCATACTCAATGAGTATACCCAGCCAAAACCAAGACTATTACCCATAATAATCATCCCTATTAGGGCCATTATCTGCATCACCCCAATCAACATTCTATCTGCATCACCAAATAAAATGGCTGTGGATCGAACCCCAATTGCAATATCGTCTTCACGATCAACCATGGCATAGATGGTGTCATACATGATGATCCAAATAAGATTTGTAAAATAGATCAGCCAGGTTAATTCGCTAACACCTACTTCGGTAGCCGTGAATGCCATTGGAATCGACCAAGCAAAGGTAACGCCCAATACTGCCTGAGGGAACCAAGTGAAGCGTTTCGCAAAAGGATAAAATATGGTTAACGATGCACCGACCATAGCCCAGTACAATGTGGTTGTATTAATAAATAAAACTAAAATTAGTGCGATGACTAATAAGCAGAACAATAACATCAACGCTTCTTGAGGAGTCACTTGGCCACTTACGATGGGTCTGTTTTTTGTGCGTTCTACATGTCCATCAAAATCCTGATCGGCATAATCATTGATAACACAACCAGCCGAGCGCATAACCACAACACCGAGACTAAAAATTAGGAACAGATCAACCCGAGGAAAACCATCAGAAGCCACCCATAAAGCAGCCAGAGTCGGCCAAAGTAACAGCAAAAAACCGATCGGACGGTCGAAACGCATCAACTGGGCATATGCATACAATTTGTCTGTATTACAATGAGTGAAAAAAGCCATGTATTTTTGCATTGATGTAATAACCTGAGCTGCTACTTGAAGGAAATCAACGAAAGATTATCATGACTAACCACAGTATTCAGCAAAAGAGCTTAAAAAAGCACTTAACATATTGAGATTTAGTCAAAATTAGCTAAAGTATAACTATGAGTCTAATTCAGGACTCTTGTTGATATGGTTAATACCATTGGGATACTCGGTACCATGAAGTCACTCTCAACTAGACGCTCTAAAAGCCAAGCCTTTGTTGCTCTAGCTAAAATTTCTCGGGAATTATATTTGGCTACCAATAAAGCCCAAGAAGTCTCGTTAATTGCAAAGAATGCCCGTGCACTGGCTGTTAGAGCAGGCGATAAAGTGCTCGGTTTTAAAGCCATTACCAACTTTATTGATGATTTGGCTACCTCAACCATCCAGTTGGCTGTAGGCATCAATCATCAGTCACTTGAGATAGCTCACCTGGCGGTTGAATCACAAAGGCGCTCCTATGGTTTACAGCAGTTTGAGAAGGTTTTAAGTAATACCGAATCCACCTATCGAGAAACATGCCTTAACACCAAGCTACGACTACAACAAGAGATTGAAGAGTCCGCTAAGGGACAGCGCAAAAAGCTAAATCACCTGATATCAAATTTAAACGATATACAGCAGGAAATTCGTTCGGCAGGAATCATCGCACTAAACGCAAAGGTTGAATCGGCTAAATCGCCAGAGTATCAAGCAAGTCTGGATGTGATTGCAGATGATATTCTTACCTCGACTAATCAAATCAAAGAACGCATTGATCGCGCACAATCGATCATCAAATCTATCTAACAGGAATTAGACTATGGAATCGCATGTTTTATCAAAAAATAATGATTCAACCTGGTATCTATTTGGACGTGATCCAAACAAAACTGAAAGCATCATAGACACTAATCAATACATGATCCGCACTAGAAACTCAGCTTTTCTAATGGATCCAGGTGGTATTGAGTTGTTTTCAACCATGTTCGCTACGGTATTACGACATGTACCTGCCGATCAAATTACTCATCTATTCGCATCGCATCAGGACCCGGACGTTATTTCTTCCCTCGGTCTTTGGGATCAAGCCATACCTCAAGCCACATTGTACGCACCCTGGTTGTGGGAATCTTTTCTGAAGCATTTTGGCATGGAACAAATGAAATATGCTGCAATTCCCGATAGTGGTATGAGCGTACCCATCGATGGATTGAGCCTTGAATTGATACCAGCCCATTACTTACACTCATCGGGCAATTTTAATGTCTATGATCCGGTTCATAAAGTTTTAATGAGTGGCGATATTGGTGCTGCACTAGAAGAACCTGGCGCACCATTTTTTGTTGAGGATTTTGAACAGCATACAGATAAAATGCGCGGCTTCCATCAACGGTGGATGCCCTCAAATACAGCTAAGAACAAATGGATAGAGAGAGTGAGGGCGCTTGATATCGAATACCTATGCCCTCAGCATGGCCGTATTTTCAAAGGCCCCGACGTGAAAAACTTTTTAGACTGGTTTGAACAACTACAGGTTGGAATTACTCAGGAGTAAATTTCACTTATTGACTAACACGATACAGTGGGTGTTCGTTCAAAAATACTTCCTGAACCAAAATATCTTTGTCCAAATATTGAAAAAGCGAACGTCGTGCTAAAAGATTTTTGCCAATACTGGCATCCTGAAGTGATTCAGGTAAACTCTGAAATAGGTAATTTTGCTCATCGATAACTGCCACTTCAATAGAAGACCTTGGCTCTGCCTGTAAAGAAAATAACAGCTGTCCCAATGGAGTCGTACCTAAGCTCTTTACCGCAGCGCCATCACCTTGAACTGCCTGTTCTGGAAAAACGGCTCGACCATACAACCATAACTGATTATTCTTTGCCATGGTTACTTCTCTTATATAAGGTGATTCCGTTTCACTAAGATCAATCGATCGTTGCTCATCGGGACAGGCAGAACCATAATCCGCGTTTATCAGATTAATGTGCAAATGACCGCCATCAACAGACTTCATCTGTTTTGTCATAGAACCATAGTTAGCAAGCCACTGATATTCTTGGTCGCTTAGGGCACCAGATACTAAATTATCAAGTGGGTACCATGTATTGATGGGTAACTGATCCAATGTCCGTCCAGTTTTGATTGGCTTGAAAAAAGCGCTATTGTATCTGAAAACTGCTAAGTCTCAAATGCATACTTGCTCTGTCTTTGAAAACAAACAATGCTCAGAGTACAATGATGCACTCATACATCACATAGATTTAACGATGCGTAACCCAAATAATTCGGTTTTAAGCCTACTATTTATACTGATTATTACACTACAGCCATATGCCTATGGGGCTGAAGATGAGTCGCTACTCAGAGAATATATTGCTATAGAGCCCGTTATCATCACCAACTATCAACGACCTAAAGGCAAGAAACCTGGCTTTGTACAATTACAGGCTAAATTAGCGGTTTACGGAACAGCGGCTGCAGAAACTGTTGAAAATAACCTACCGCTTATTCGAGGCACCATTATTGAGTTTTTAATGTTTACCAACGAAGCAACCATTAAAGACATTACAAAAAGAAACCAGTTGCGTGAACAACTGGCTTTAGTAGTAAATAATGCCCTTAAGAAAACACTAGGCTACCCCTACGTTGAGGAATTAGTCATAACTCACTTTATGTGGAACTAATCCTTCTCATCACCTGCTCTTGGATAGGTATCAGGGATAAATGTTTGGTCCGACATCGGTGGACGAACATAACCAACCCCTTCAGAGCGCATAGGTAACTCAATTGGATCAGGTGTTGTATCTTCATAAGGAATGCAACTCAAAAAGTGTGAGATACAATTAAGACGCGCCAATTTCTTGTTGTCAGATTTAACCACATACCAGGGCGCTTGCTTGATATCAGTATGTGCAAACATTTGATCTTTAGCCTTAGAATAGTCTACCCAGCGAGAACGTGACTCTAGGTCCATAGGACTTAATTTCCAACGTTTGTGGGGCTCTTCCAGACGACTCTGGAAACGTCGTTCCTGCTCTTCATCAGAGACTGAGAACCAATACTTAATTAATATAATGCCAGAGCGAACCAACATCCGTTCAAACTCAGGACAAGAACGTAAAAATTCCTGATATTCCTCATGGGTACAAAACCCCATGACTTTCTCAACACCCGCTCGGTTATACCAACTGCGATCAAACAATACCACTTCACCAGCGGCTGGAAGGTGCGGTACGTAACGCTGAAAATACCATTCTGTTTGCTGGCGCTCGGTCGGTGCAGGTAACGCTGCAACACGACAAATACGTGGGTTAAGATGCTGTGTAATGCGTTTAATTACACCGCCTTTACCCGCAGCATCACGACCTTCAAAGATAGCCACCACCTTAAGTCCCTTTTTTTGTACCCACGCCTGTAATTTGACCAGTTCAAGCTGCATATTAAAGAGTTCATCTTCATATATTTTCTTATTGATACTCGGCGTTTTCTCTTTCTTACTCATAGTGACACCCATTTTGTGTATTTTTTAAATTAATCAATTATATAACTATGGAAGCTTTATTCTTATTTGGCTATATACTGCCGAAAATCCATAGTTTCATGAATTCTAATGCAAAAAATCTTGCATCCAGTTGATACGGATCAATGACTGGAATTATTAATTCCAACAATTCGTCTATAATGTACATTAGTACTATTTAAAACTACAGTCTAAGGGATATTAATATGGGTAAAAAAGCGAAGACTTATGATGAAATCAAAGGCATTACGTCGGTCATTAGAAATATCGTCGAGGACTTTGACACAGATATTGATCAAAAGTCTCCTGAAGATAAAAGTAGAATCGCTATTGATTTGCTCAGCGATAAACGTAAGAAGAAAATTGTTCGTTCTGCATTACTGAAGTACTTCGAAGCTCAGGATTTAAAGCCCTATCAGGCTGAATTAATCAAACTACAAAAACATCTCGAGCTAACCGGCAAAAAGATGATCATATTATTTGATGGTCGAGATGCCTCTGGCAAGGGTGGAACCATTCGCCGTGTCACTCGCTATATGAATGAGAAGCACTACCGAGTTATTGCACCTGGTAAACCAAACGAATACCAAAAGACAGAATTACACATTAAGCGTTATATTGAGCATTTTCCTCATGCCGGTGAAATTGTACTATTTGATCGTAGTTGGTATAACCGAGCCATGGTCGAACCAGTGATGGGATTTTGTACTCAGGAGCAGTATCGCCGTTTCTTGAAAAAGGTTGTTTCGTATGAAGAAAACTTTATGTTGGATGCTGGCAAGACCATACTGATCAAGCTATATTTCTCAGTATCTAAAGAAGAGCAGGCATATCGTTTCGATCGCCGTAAGAATGATCCACTACGCCAATGGAAATTAAGTGAGGTCGACTTACAGGCTCAGAGCCTTTGGGATGAGTTCTCAGAAAAGAAATTAACCTTACTGAAAAAGACCCATACAAAAATGGCACCGTGGCATGTAATCAAATCAGATAACAAACACAAAGCAAGGCTTGAAACGATTAAACTCATTTTAAACTCGGTTCGCTACCGTGGTCGTTCCAAGAAGCTAAGCTACGAGGTTGACCCAAAGATTGTTATTCCTGGTGATAAGGAATGCAAGCAAATGAAAAAGCAGCTTAAGAAAACTGGAGTATACAAAGGCTAGCCAAAGACAGCTAAGCTAGCACTGTACTTAAATTAACTCGCAGGTACCGGTTCAAGTTCTTCTTGAGCCGGTATTTTTCCATTACCTTCATCATAAAAGATATCTTTTTGTAAATAGAGCAAAGAAGATATGTCGATTAATCGTTCTGCAACACCAATTGTTAAGGCGCTATCATTCATTAATGATGTAGCCATAGTGTTGTCAATTAACTCATTACGGATCAGTTTTTCAACCGTACCATTTTGTAATGCATCATACTTTTCTAATGCCGACTTCAAACTATGATATTTTTTAACATTTTTGCTCTTTAGTTCACCATCATCCATCACCGCTCTAGACAGACGCAGAATTTTCAATATCAGTTTTCTAAGCCGATTGTATTCTTTTTTGATGTGCTTATTATCTCCATTTAAATAGAGATACATATTTTCGTGTAGCGGCTTGGTTACTTTGACCACGTCTACAATAAGTCGATCCGCTCTTAAAATACCTCGAATCAACTTAATTTCATCTTCATCCATTTCGAACTTACTTTGCATCTCCGTTGCGTAAGCAACTATTTCACCATAGATAGTTTTAACTTTTCGCAGGTAAATATCATCAACATCGAGCTCAATTTTTTCAACAGAGCTTAATATTTTCTTAAGCTTAACATCAGACTCAAACACCTCTCTATGAACGTGCAATCCGTGTGTAATTACTTTAAAAGTAGTGTGTTCAAATAGTCGTAATGACTCATCCAGTAACGCCTTTATACCAGAACTGGGGAATTTCATTGATATACTGTCCAGGAAGTGAGGACGCTCAATTTGAATATGTTTTTCAGGCACTGCAGGCACCATTCTTTCTGCATATTTTGCGATTCTTTCAATAAAGTTCACAAGTACTAGGGTGTTAATAATATTAAAAGTGGTATGGTAAATTGACAGTGCTACTGGTATCACTGCTGCTCTGGTAAACGGTGAGCTTCCCTCAAAGTAAATGGTTAATTTATCAATAAATTCCAGGAACGGATAAAACAGCACCACCATCCAAATAGTCCCAGCTAAGTTAAATATCATATGCGCTCTAGCAGTTCGTTTGGCATGATGGTTTGCGACCAACGCCGCTATATTTGCGGTAATGGTAGTACCTATATTTTGCCCAAGTACCATGGCTGCAGCCATATTAAAGGGTATCCATCCCTCAAAACACATAATGATAGTTATCGCCATGGCGGCGCTCGATGATTGAATGACAACGGTTAATAACATTCCGATAAACAAAAATAGTAGTACCGACTTAAAACCAAGCTGGGTATATTCTTGTAAAAAGGTCAAAGCCTCAGGATGTGCTTTTAGATCGGGTACCGCTTCTTTTAAAAATTGTAGGCCTAAAAATAATAATGCAAAGCCAATAATAAATAGGCCCCAGTTCCTCAAATTCTTTTTTTCTGAAAAAGTAAATAAAAAGCCAATGCCAACCAAAGGGATTGAAAATGCGGACAATTTAATCTTGAAACCGAGCAGGGCAATCAACCAAGCAGTTACTGTGGTGCCTATATTGGCACCCATGATGACTCCGATCGATTCGGTTAAAGAGAGCAGTGAGGCATTCGCAAAACTTACCACCATGAGTGTGGTCGCGCTGGATGATTGGATCAGGGCAGTAATTCCAAACCCTGTCAGGATGGCCAAAAATTTATTAGAGGTAGCCTTTGCGAGGAATGAGCGCATTTTATCACCCGCCAGTTCCAACAAGGCATCACTCAAAACCTTCATGCCATACAGAAATAAACCTAATGAGCCAAACAACATAAATACATCGGATAGGGAATATTGCATATTTCAACGCCTTAAATAAAGATAAATTCTATGCTCGCTCTTAGAGCGCAGCAAAACAACAGTCGACGAACAAACCTAATACTCGTCTATTCATTTACTGCTTATTTTCGTAATTGTTTAATACGCTTAAGCTTCGTTTTACTGTGCTTTGAGCGTTTAATAATATGTTTCCGTGTGGCTTTGCTGGTGCTACCAGGCGTAATAAACTTACCCTTGGATGCATTATTGAGTAGCTTACGGAAGTCTTTAATTAAAGCCATCTGTTTCTCTACCCAATCACCGGTCACTGATTTTTTGATACTTAATTTAATACCTTGGATACGATAAATATTCTTCAATGGTTTTCGCATCTTTTTAATTAATCGAAAATGTGATGGTCTAACCAGTGGAATGTTATATCTAAATCGCACTTCCTTTGACTGCTTTAATTCGGCATAACTAAAATAGTTAAGTGCCAATGAATCCATTGCCACTTTATTCTGTCGCTGGTGCAATTCCATTGCAAAGCAATGGTAGTTACCAAGACGGCCATCCATCTTTAAACTGTGTACACCTAAATCAAATAATTGTTTAATATTTTTCATGCCAATGCCCGCTTCTTCACGAGCTTCAGTCAGAGCCGTTGAAACAGCCGGCATTACACCGTCAAGTTTCGCAATAATGGCTTGGTGCTCAGAATCAACGAGGAATTTTTTATCCCAAGTCTTGGGCTGAAAGTAACGGCTAAAGCCAGGAGGAACATCGAGGCGCTCACCGGCATAGATCATCTCTCGCGTACCCTTCACTAATGAGTAGCCAGAAGGCAGCTTAAATTGCTTAGCGGTTTTCCAGTGCTTATAGGTCTTTGCTTTTTGTTTTGGGCTGATAACAGAGAGTAAAAATTTGGGGGTTACTTGACCATCCTGGTCTGTTTCTAGGACATAGGAGATAACAATGACTTTACGTGCAAAACGTTCCGGCTTATTTGAGGTATCAATGAGACCTAAACTTGCCAGTGTTCTACGTGTCATAACGAATTAGGACTCTGGATAGGCGAGTAGTTCTGGCTGAGCATTTCGCCAAAAGGACATGCCGCCCTCTAAGCTATAGACATTTTCAAAACCAGCATTCGATAAAACCTCTGCTGCGCCACGGGAGCTATTTCCCACATAGCAAACAACGACCAATGGTGTACTAAAGTCATGCTCATGTATGTATTGATATACGTTGTCGTTAGTTAGATTGAATGCACCTGGAATATGACCCTGCGCAAAGGAGTTAGCATCACGAATATCAACGATATTCCACTCACTGACATTTGGCTGCAGTGCGTCTGCTGTAATAGATGTCCAATTACTCATAATTATTAATACCAAAACCGTAGGCGACACCCAACAAAAGGCCAGATAAGTGTGCCGCATTTCCAATTGCCCCAAGTATACCTGTATAGCCCAAAATCAACCAGACTAACATCAAGGCAATAATGCTAGAATTCAAGTGATAACCTGAATTAGGCTTTAAACTTCTAATCCAAGTATAGCCGAGCAAACCGTAAACAACACCTGACATTCCACCAAATGCTGGCCCGGTACTTAAGTATTGGATCATATTGGACATAATGCCAATGCTGATGACAAAAAACCCTAAAAAATAAGCCGATTGATTTTTTTCTACTTTACCACCAAGATCCCACAGCCACATCATATTAAATAATATGTGGATCACCATAAAATGCAGAAATATTGGCGTGATCAGCCGCCAAATTTGTCCCGACTTGATTTCAGCCAATTCGCCCTGCCATTTAAACCGGTCGGAAATATATAACCAACGAGTCAGTTCTTCATAATCACCAAAGGCTGTGATCAGAGTTACCAGTACACTGATGGCTACCAAAGTTTTGGTCAATGTCCCTGTTCGAGCTATGAATGTATTTATCGAATCAGTACCGGTGCTTATGGGCTTGATAAAGGTTTTACCCGCGCCACGGTTCCATGAAGCATCGAGGTACTTAGAATCGTTGGGGTTGGAAAGGAAATCTCTAAGCTCTGCGCAGGCTAAGTCTTCTTGCGCTTCATCGGTGATATAAATATGACAATTGTCGTCCTGAGATTCTATCCAGGCCTTTATTCCAAAACCTTTCAGATAATCACAAAAAGCCTGTGCTGCGCGGGGATTGTTTATTCGACCAATCGCAATTTTCTGCATCGCCTAGGCCTCGTCTAACACCATCTCAATATGAGCAATTCCATCTTCATCGTAGGGGTAGCCAACGGTTCTAAATCCAAAGCCTTCATAAAATGCTTGTAAGTAACGCTGTGCGGACATTTGTACTGTACTACCTTGATAATTATTGTGTAAATAATTCATAGCCTCAGTCATGAGCTGCTTACCCATGCCTTGGCCGCGCGCCTTTTCCGATGTGAGGATACGCCCAAGCGCTATATTGCCAGAATGATGATGCGCTGCAGGAATAAGTCTTAAATAGGCAAACAGATCATCGCCCTCATAGCCCATCAAATGCAGACAATTTTGATCGAGTCCATCCAAATCCGAGTAAAAACACTGCTGCTCAATAATAAATACATCCTGCCTGAGCTTGAGAAGATCATAAAGCTGCTGTGGCTTTAGTTGTTCAAATGAAGACCAGATCCACTGCATTAGTTACCCCAATCCAAGATTACCTTGCCCGATTTTCCAGACAGCATGGCATCAAAGCCCTGCTGGAAGTCATCAATAGAAAAGTGGTGAGTAATAATGGGAGAAATATCCAAACCCGACTGCAGCATTGCGACCATTTTATACCAAGTCTCATACATCTCTCGACCATATACGCCCTTGAGATGTAGGCCCTTAAAGATCACTTGATTCCAATCGATGACTGTATCCGCAGAAGGGATACCCAGAATAGCCACATTACCACCATGGTTCATACAATCGAGCATCTCTCTAAAAGCGGAGGCTACGCCTGACATCTCTAAGCCAACATCGAAGCCTTCGGTCATACCCAATTCAGTCATTGTGTCACGTAAAGAATCATTAAGGACATTAATCGCTCGGGTTGCACCCATTTTTTCAGCAAGACTCAGGCGGTAATCATTAACATCCGTGATCACCACATTTCGCGCCCCAACATGCTTACAAATAGCCACGGCCATTATGCCAATGGGACCAGCTCCGGTAATCAAGACATCTTCGCCGACCAGATTAAATGATAGGGCAGTGTGTGCGGCATTACCAAAGGGGTCGAAAATTGAAGCCATATCATCGGATATATCATCAGGAATTTTAAAGGCATTATCAGCAGGAATAACGAGGTATTCTGCAAACGAACCGGGGCGGTTGACACCCACACCAACCGTGTTTCGGCACAGATGCCGTTTACCAGCACGACAATTTCTGCAATGGCCACAGGTTATATGACCTTCACCCGATACTCTGTCACCGATATTAAAGCCTTTCACCTCAATGCCAATTTCATCAATGACGCCAACAAACTCATGACCAACAGTCATCGGTACAGGAATAGTCTGTTGTGACCATTCATCCCAATTATAAATATGAATATCGGTACCACAGATCGCGGTCTTTTTTATTTTAACGCGCACATCATTATGGCCCACTTCAGGCACATCAGTATCATTCATCCAGATGCCAACTTCAGGCTTTAATTTTGCCAAGCTTTTCATCTTTATTCTCCTAAATCAGAACCTAATGATTTACAGCTAACCAATCACACCAAGTTCACGGCCAATTTTAGCAAAGGCAGCTATGGCCTTATCAATATGTTCAATATCATGGGCGGCTGACATTTGAGTTCTTATCCTGGCTTTGCCCTGCGGCACCACAGGGAAAGAAAATCCAACCACATAAATACCTTCCTGCAGCATCCTGCGAGCAAACTCAGTAGCCAACTTCGCATCACCCAGCATGACCGGGATAATAGCATGGTCAGCACCAGCGAGTTCAAACCCTAACTCAGTCATTTTGGTTCTAAAATAATTCGAGTTATGAGTAAGCTTTTGACGAATTTCTGAACCAGACTCAAGCAAGTCCAATACCTTAATACTGGCATTGGCAATCATTGGGGTCAGGGTGTTAGAAAACAAATAAGGGCGCGAACGATTACGCAACCAATCAACCACTTCTTTTGATGCCGCAGTATAGCCTCCTGAGGCACCACCTAAAGCTTTACCTAAGGTACCAGTAATAATATCAACTCGGTCCATAACGGCGCAAAACTCAGGTGTACCCTTACCATTCTCTCCGACAAAACCGACTGCATGAGAATCATCAACCATAACCATGGCACCGTATTTATCCGCTAAATCACAAATACCTTTTAAGTTAGCGATAATGCCATCCATGGAGAATACCCCATCGGTAGCTATCAATTTAAACCGACAATCTACTGCCGCTTTAAGCTGCTCTTCTAGGCTAGCCATATCATTGTTTTTATATCGAAATCGCTTGGCCTTACAAAGGCGAACCCCATCAATAATCGAGGCATGGTTAAGCTCATCAGAAATAATGGCGTCATCCGGACCGAGGATGGTCTCAAATAAGCCGGCATTGGCATCAAAGCAAGACGAGTAGAGAATGGTGTCTTCCATACCCAAAAAGTCGCTAATGCGTTGCTCAAGTTTTTTATGAATGGTTTGTGTGCCACAAATAAAGCGCACTGATGCAAGACCATAACCATAGGCATCAAGCCCTTCTTTACCGGCTTCAATTAGCCGGGCATCATTGGCTAGGCCCAAATAATTATTGGCACAAAAATTAAGTACCGAAGAACCATCAGCGACTGTAATGTTGGCAGACTGCTTACTACTAATGACACGTTCTTCTTTATAGAGGCCAGTATTTTTTAACTCTTCAATTTGCTCTGCCAAATACTCATTTAATGAAGGCATTTTATCTCTCTCTTTTTACAATCAAAGTTAACTAGATAACGTTAACAACTGTTGAATTGGCATTGTTTTGCCTGTTTGTTGCTAGACTAATCTTTGTCTAGCTCGTATATCTCACGTCCAAATGGTGTAAAGGCTAGTCGCATTAGTTTGAAATGCTGCTTACCAAAAGGAATACCGATGATCGTAATGCAAAGAATGATGCCCCAGAACAAATGATTTAACATGATCCAAATGCCACCGAAAACCAGCCATATAATATTCAATAAAACATTACAGCCACTCAAGCCCGTGCCAGTGTCTCTGGTATCGCTTCCAAAGGGCAGCAAGGCAAATAAACTCAGTTTAAAACACTGCAATCCAAGCGGAATACCAATAATGGTAACGCAGAGTACTAAACCACCCCATAAGTAACCAAGAAAGGCAAAAAAGCCGCCAAAAATAATCCAAATAATATTACCTAATAATGCCATTTGTCGAACTCCCATCAGGTTCTAATCATAGTGGCTAAAGACTATCATATTTTAGCAGCAAAGCCTCCATAGAACCGCATTAGTCGCTTTGATTTTTACCTCCATCTCTAGTCGTGATAATCTACGTCCTTTCTCTATCATGATAAGGCTAGACATCAGATGAAACACCTTAACACCCTATTTCTACTCGCTCTGGCTATGCTGTTGACCGCCTGCGTCACTAGTCCTACAGGCAGAACACAATTAATGCTGGTATCTGAGCGACAAGCCATATCAGCGTCTCGGGAAGCTTATGTAAAAACACTGCAGCCACTTCATGATCAAGGCAAGGTCGATACCAACCCGAAAACCACTCAACGCATAAAAATTATTACCGGTCGTTTAATCACCCAAGCCGTTGAGCAATTTCCAAACACCAGAAATTGGCAATGGAGTATTAAGGTGATTGATGATCCTGAACTGGTTAATGCCTGGTGCATGGCCGGAGGAAAAATGGCTATTTATACCGGTCTAATCGATAAGCTCAAAGCAACTGATGATGAGTTAGCCCAGGTGATTGGCCATGAGATTTCACACGCAATCGCAAATCATACCGCAGAAAAAATGTCGATGGCGATGGCGACTCAAATAGGTATGGCAGGGTTATCGGTAGCAGTGAAAGACAGTGAGTATGCACAGGAAGCAATGTCGGGTGCGGCCTTGGCTGCTAGTTTAGCCGTGTCATTACCGAACAGTCGTGTCGCTGAAACAGAATCGGATCAAATGGGTATTGAACTAGCCGCAAGAGCTGGCTACAACCCTCAAGCAGCGGTTACTCTCTGGGCAAAAATGGGTCAAAACAATGGCGCCTCACCCCCCGAATTTTTGAGTACTCACCCATCAGCAGGCAGCAGACAGGCGCGACTGCAAAAACTCGTACCTAAGGTTATGCCGCTTTATCGCGAGAAAAAAACCCATCCTGTTTATCCACTCAACTAATCAAGATAAAGACCCCGAAAGAATTCAGGGTCTTTTATAAATTTACTCTACCGCTGCAGTCTTCTCAGCCTTCGGTGCATACTTCTCAAACCAACTAAGGATGTTCTCGATCTTTGCAATCATCCGAGATGGTCTTCCTGCAATACCGTGGGGTGAACCAGGTACGCGAACCATTACGGTATCTATTCGACGGAGTTTAAGCGCCTGATAAAACTGCTCAGTTTCAGAAATCGGCGTTCTTCTATCAGCCTCACCGGTGATCAACATGGTTGGTGTAACCACATTACCCACCAAAGAAAGTGGCGAACGCTGCCAGTATTCCATAGGATCTTCCCAAGGTAGTTTCTTAAACTGATTAGGGATTTGATACAGATAGCTATCTGCGGTTAAAGGCTTTGATAGCCAGTTAATCACCGGCTTCGCAACCACTGCCGCCCTGAATCTATCCGTTAGACCAATCGCATAGGCACTGGCAATACCACCGGCTGAGCCACCTGTAATATACATCTGATCAGCATCCACGATACCCATCTCAATCAGCTTATCTAAGCCTGACATATGATCGGCAAAATCTTCCTCTGAGGAATACTTAAACTCGAGTAATCTCGCAAAACGTTCACCATAGGATGTACTTCCGCGGTGATTATCATAAAAAACTACATAACCTTCTGCCGCCATGCGCTGGATTTCAGCAGTAAAGTTCGCCCCATAGGAAGCATGAGGGCCGCCGTGTATTTCTAAAATAACGGGGTACTTCTTGGACGCATCATAATTTGGTGGGGTAACATACCAGCCCTGAATTTCCTCAGCATCAAAACTGGATTTATAAATTAACTCATGCACTTTACCCAAAGTCTTGTGGCCTAATAAATCTTCATTTAAAGCGGTCACTTGTTTTAAGCCTTTACGAGTCACAACGGCAAGATCAGCCGGACGGTCGGGTTTTCCAAGTGTCACAGCAACTGTTCCAGATTTTGCATCATAGGTGCCCGAATTATAGGGACGTCCTATGGTAGTTCCTCCTAATCCTTTGGCAATTTCTCGAAACTTGCCCGCTAGGTTTGAATAGACAACCTTTACTACGGCACGATCGGTATATTGAAAGTAAAGCCCTTTGCTATCTTTGCTCCATTTTACATTGCCCACACGCCGGTCCAAATCCTCTGTCAGGCCTTTTTTATTTTGACCATCGGTATCGGCGACAAACAAACGGGCATTACGATAGGCTTGCCTTCCAGTCTTAGACTTTATATAGGCCAGACGCTTGCCATTTGGAGAAATAGTAGGGCTTTGCTCATGACCCGGTTCATTGGTAATCTGAGTTAACTCGCCTGATTTGACTGCAATCTTATAAATATCACTTTCGGTGACGCGATACTCCCATTCTTCATGTCGATCGGCCGAGAAATAAATCGACTGACTGTTCTTTGACCAACTTAAACTGCCGCCATGATTAAAGTCATCTTGGGTAATTTGACGCGCAGTGCCGCCGCTGGCAGGAACCACAAAAATATGTGTGAACGCTGGAGCCACTATGCCACGACCATCACGTTGATATCTTGCTCTATCAATCACCTTAACTGCAGGCGCCCATTTTGCACCCTTTGGTTTAGGAGGAAGTTTTGCACCCTTAGCTTTCTTATCAGCAACGCTCATCGTAAACGCAATGGACTTCCCATTAGGAGACCAACTGAGGTTACCCGGGGATTTGCGAATATTACTCACCAGAACAGTTTGCCCCGTATCCATATACCGAACATGGATCTGCGGACCGCCAGAAGTAGCGGTTACATAAGCAATACGATCACCATTAGGTGACCAACGAGCACTAGAGTAACTTGCACTGCCAGATAAGACTGGGCGATGACCTGAACCATCCTTATTCATAATCCAAAGATTGGATTTGGTTCTATCAACCATTATGTCGTTTGAGCGCCGAGTATAAAGAATCTTTTTACCGTCAGGCGAGACACGGGGATCATTGGCATATTCAAGTTCGAATATATCTGCTGCTGTAAATTTGGACGAATCATCAGCCGCAAAGATTGATGAAAAACCTGCTCCTGAAGATAAAAGAATAAGGCCAATAAGCGTGCTTGTTTTTGTTTTCATAATGCTTCCTAAATTAGACTCAGTGAAGCATAAACAGTCTTTGTATTTCTGTCTACTGGGCTATCTTTATTTCAGCTTCTTGTTTAATCTTACAGTTCACTGAAATAGGTTATTTATGTCAATCGCAAATCGCCCATCCAAAATTACTTTGCCTACCCAAAACAAGGGCTGGGATAATTTGCTTGAGTTTGTGACCGAGCAATTTCCATTGATTGATAAAGGTATCTGGATAGCGCGTTTCAATGCGGGGAAAATTCATTGGTTGTCTGGAGAAATCGTCAACGCAAACAGTGCTTTCGTTGCCAATCAAACCCTCTGTTATTACCGTGAAGTAAAACAAGAACCTGAAATACCCTTTGAACATCGCATTCTTTTTCAGAATGAGCATATCCTAGTAGCAGATAAACCTCATTACTTGCCTGTTACGCCAGGTGGTCAATACGTCAATGAATGTTTATTGGAACGTCTGAGAAAGCAAACTCACTTAAAAGACCTGGTGCCTTTGCATCGACTGGATAGAGAGACCGCTGGCTTGGTGTTGTTTTCTGTTAATAAAGACAGTCGTGGTACCTATGCGCAATTGTTTGCCGAGCAGAAAATATCCAAAACCTATCAAGCTGTCGCCGATATCTCTCAAACGACGCTGGTTGAAACAAACTGGACAGTTAACAATCGTCTTGAAAAAGGTCAACCCACATTCATTATGCAACAAGTAGATGGCGCACCCAATGCTTGTTCTGAAATTCGACTAATCGATAGGGCTGGGCAACTAGGATTTTTTGAACTTAATCCATTAACCGGAAAAACGCATCAACTCAGATTGCATATGATGGATATTGGTTATCCCATTTTAAATGATAAGTTCTACCCAGAACTTGAACCGAAACAACCGTTGAGTTTTGATAATCCACTGCAGTTACTGGCAAAGAAGCTCAGCTTTACTGATCCAATATCTGCTGAACCGCTGCAATTTACATCAGAGCAGGATCTATCGACTTGGAATCTAAATTAAGCGGCTCTGATTAATCAGCCTTCGCTGCAATGCATTCCACTTCAAGTGCTGAATTCAATCCCAAGCCATCAGCGCCAAAAGCACTTCGTGCTGGATAAGGTTTTGAAAAGTAGCGGACATATATTTTATTGAAGTCACCCCATTTTGAAATTTCATCAATCATTACCGTGCACTTCACGACATCACTCATGGAATAGCCAAACTTCTGCAGAGTGTTTTTAATGTTATCCATGGTTTGCTTTGCTTCTGCTTCCATTCCACCGGAGACCAGTTTATTGGTCTTTGGATCAACACCGATTTGACCAGAAAGGTACAACATATTGCCTACTCGCACTGCTTCAGAAAATGGCAATGCTTGATTGTGTTGTTCTGAATTTAGAAACTCAATGCTGTCTTTATTAGTGTCTGCTGCGCTATTTGAAGCAGAGAAACTGATAAGTGAGAGTAAAATGCTTGTTAGTAGAATTTTTTTCATTTGTATTCCTTATTAATTAATCTTTTTTTGCTTCATACTGAGACCAAATAGGCTTATGCCATAAGCACAGGCAGCAAAGGTAACCATAGATAACAGTATTTTTAGTATTAACATGATGAAGCCTTGGTCACTTTATTGCACATTTTTAAGATACTCCCAAATAAATAACACCAATACCACAGAGTATTGCAAAAACACCCAGAATTCTAAAAAGACTTACCTATAGTAGCTAGAAACCTTTGTTTAAGATATTGCGTATTCTAGCTTTCACTGATGGCGCCTCATCTCTCATGGCCATTTCAAAGAACTGCTGGGTCTCTATTTTGTATTCAGGATACTGAAGTGAAATCTCGTAAAAACCATTATAGGCCCAGGCCCTTATAAACTTATTTGTATCGGTGAGACATTGACGCAAAAAGATCTCAACCCGTCTTTTTTCTGTTACTCCGATGGGCATATGAGGAATGCATTGCAATATATGCAGCTTCGCTTCCCAAGGAACTAATGTCGGAAGCAACGTATATATGCCAGCGATTTCTTTTGCATCTAAGCTATGCTGGTTTTCAAAATGTTGCTTGATAAGCCAAGTAGCACCATTCTGAAGCGACTCTTTTTTAACCAGCGAAATGAGATCTGCTGTAAATGTGGCATCATTGCAATAACGAGAATAGATTGACTCGATATCACTCGATGATTTCCCATCCCAACCTTTAATGTCTTGTTCAAGACCCATAAGATATTTAGTTTCCCCACCATGACTTATTACAATTACTCTTTGCTCAACTTTTCCGCAGGAAAGTAATATACCCGTTTGATAAGATCACCATCAACCGTTAGCCACTGAATGTCATCCGTGACCATTGCTAGCATTGCCTCAGTATCTTGTGCATTAAACGCAGCGACGTAGTTATGGATTATTATCTTGTGTGTCTCTGTGATGCTTTCACCTGCAGCAGAAACCTGGCTTGCAAATGCTATGAAGCAAAGCGATAGGAGAATTCTGTGTATCATGGTTATGTATCCGTATGGTTAACGTCTAGAATAGCCTCGTCTGCATCGCTCACGCCCTGCTGGCTTGGTTTGTCAGGCATGTTCTCTACAAAGGTAGCTTTTACCCGCTGTGATCGCAACATATAGGGTACCCAAATGACCGCGAGAGCCAGTGCTCTGTAGAACTCTTTTGCTGTTTCCGGATCGAACATTGGTTCATCAGTCAGCACGAATGAAGCCAGCCACGCATCAAGTGGAATGAATACAAGAGAAAATAAAACGAGAGCAATGTAAACCTTTGGAAATAGATAGTGCTTAGTAAAGTACAGAAAAGCTAGATAGCAGGATGCCAGAATTATTGATGCGTTATAAACTATTTCGAAAATGAGTAACGGCTCCCACATAGGGTGGTAAGCCTCCGAACCTGGAGTAGTTAATAGTTCATAACTACCGTCAGTAAGTATTTCATAAAACAAAGGTCCTATCTCGACGGCTATACGGAAAGGCCCAAGAACTACACCTAGCCCCACCAGTATCAACCAGCCGCCTAATCCTTTAAGATCATCGCTATTATCAGTCATTATTTCTCCAAAAGTTGTTTACATCTAACGCCTTGCATCAGCGGACGTAGCGAAGCTGTGATCCGACTGAATGCACTTGTTAGATGGTTTGAAAACCCTTATCTGATATCTTTGTTTGGCTTAGTTTGATGGTCCCTCTACATGAAAAAGCT
>Ga0316204_10002396_pt1 | contig 42744 bp, 45 predicted proteins | sample 6monrhotite_MG_2_FD_205661 | JGI IMG/M metagenome (GOLD analysis project Ga0316204, IMG submission 205661) | Microbial mat bacterial communities from mineral coupon in-situ incubated in ocean water Damariscotta River, Maine, United States -... | ecosystem: Environmental > Aquatic > Marine >... | reverse complement strand
AACGTCGCCAAAAGATGTGAAATCGGATAAGCCAGAACGAAAGTAAGACCCGTAATCAGAAGCGACAGCAGCATCGTGCGCGTAAACAGCTTCACGTAGACTTGGCGGTTCTCGTTCACCATGACGACCTCGCCGGTCTCGTCGCGCTGACGATCCATTGCTGCGAGATAGAAGTTGAACGTGAATGCAGATGACGCACCGCGCATGACTTGCCAAAGCTTTGGCTCAGCCCAATCTTCGTCAACCTCTAACAGAGCCGCCTTGTACGGCGCTTCTAATTTAGGCGCCTTTCGAGCGGATTTTGTAAACAACGACCGGCTGCCGGAAAGCTCATAGTTGATGCGGGTTCCAGCTTGTCCCGGGGCTTTCAGCTCACGCAACAGGATAAGGTCTTTGACCAATGCTTCGTAAGCGGCCTCATCAGGTTCGGTGCCGTTTGGGTTTTCGTCAAACCAATCTTTGATATTGGTCATAATGGGCGTGCGCACGCGGGACTCGATGTCCAAATGCATCGTGAACCCTTCGTTGTGAACCGATTTATAAAGCATCTGCCCAATCGGAGCGACGAAACTAATCAGAATAAAGGCCAACAGTGGCAACACCAGAAGAAACGCGCGTCGTTTGGCATGGCTTTGCGCACGCGCAAGAGAAGCCTTTAGCGGTTGACCATCTGCGGTTGTCAGCAGTCCTTGGTTAGCGGTGGAATCGCTCATCTTGGTGTCCTGGCCTTTTGCCGTTTTGGTTCGTTTGAACCTAAAATCTGGAAATGCCGCCCCCGAGGTCTCGGGGGCGGCAAATTTGTCTTAGTTAGCCAACCAAGCGTTGAAACGCTCGTTCAGTTCTGCGTCCATGTCGACCCAGAATTCAAAGTTGTTAACCAAAGCGTTTCCAAGGTTAGCAGCTGCTGTTGGCATATGTGGCGCCATGTCAGTCATGCCGTCCGAGTACTTGCCAACCATTGCGCCAGAAGACTTACGTGCCGGACCGTATGAGATCCAAGACGCTTGATCAGCCAGACGCTGCGTTCCAGTTGAATAGGCAACGAACTTCATTGCTTCTTCAGCGTTAGGTGCACCTTTTGGAACAACCCAAAGGTCGAAGTCCAAGATTTGACCATCCCAAACAACTTCCAAAGGCTGACCTTCGGCAATTGCTGCGTTGAAGATACGACCGTTATACGCAGTCGACATTACAACTTCGCCATCAGCCAAAAGCTGAGGAGGCTGCGCGCCGGCTTCCCACCAAACGATATCGTCTTTGATGCGATCAAGAACTGAGAACGCACGATCGATACCTTCGTCGGTTTCTAGGATATCATAAACGTCGTCAGCGTGAACGCCGTCGCCCATCAGTGCCATTTCAAGCGTTGCTTTTGCTGATTTGCGCAGGCCGCGCTTGCCAGGAATAGCATCCGTATCGAAGAATTCGGCGATTGATGTAGGCGCCATTGACACGTTGTCTGAGTTATAAGCGAAAACAGTCGACCAAACGATGTTTGCAACAGCACAGTCCTGTAGCGCGCCGTCAATAAAGTCTTCGGCAGCCGATGTTCCATCAGGTGCTGCAGGCAGCATCGAGTGGTCCATCTCCATCAGAAGGCCTTCGTCGCAGAGACGAACAGCATCCGAGAATTCAACGTCAGCAACGTCGATCGAAACGTTTCCAGCTTCAACCTGCGCTTTGATCGGTGTCGCAGGGTTGTCGGAATCAACTGAGTTCACTTTGATGCCAGTTTCGGCAGTGAACGGCTTGTGATACGCTTCAACCTGAGACTTTGTATAAGCGCCGCCCCATGACATGACTGTCACTTCCTGAGCGTTCGCGGCGAATGCAGTGCTTGTTAGCACAGACGCCATTAATGCGGTCTTTAATTTCATGTGTTTCTCCCTTGCCCTTTGCTTCAATTCGAACGTCCCTTCGGGCACTTTAGAACGTCCTCTAGTATGCCGATCAAATTTTGATCGGCACGTCATACCTTATGCGTCGAGAGCGCGGCAATCCGCAGGTAACCACCCAATGTCGATTTGGGCTCCTGGCTGCAAACGCTGCTGATCCGGCGCGTTGCGTGTTTTCACTACGAAGTCATCATTTCCAGCAACCCGAAGACGCGTCCTAAAAATGTCACCCATATAGATGAACTCAAGAACTTCGGCCTTAAGCGTATGCGCTCCATCTTGTAGACGGCTTTTGGTCATCTCAACCCGTTCGGGGCGAATAGAAACCCGCGTCCGTTCGCCAACTTTTGAAACGTTGACCGCCTTAGCGTCTATTATTCCGCCACCATCAAGCTTAATTTCGCAAAGATCGCCGCCCTTCATCTTGGTCACAACACCCTCTAACGTGTTATTTTCACCGATAAATTGCGCAACGAAACTGTTGTCTGGTTCTTCGTACAACATGGCAGGTGGTGCCAGTTGTTGAATACGACCGTCTTCGAACACGGCCACGCGGTCTGACATCGTCAACGCCTCTGTTTGGTCGTGGGTCACGTATACTGTCGTGATCCCAAGATTGTGCGCCAAACGCGTGATTTCAAACTGCATGTGTTCACGAAGTTGCTTGTCCAACGCCCCAAGAGGTTCGTCCATCAGCACCAATTCAGGCTCAAAAACCAAAGCACGCGACAACGCAATTCGCTGCTGCTGGCCGCCAGATAGCTGAGCAGGACGACGGTTTATGAAGTCACCCATTTGGACCATGTCCAAAGCGCGCTTAACCTTGTCTTCGCGAACGGTTTTATCCATCCCACGGACTTCTAAGGGAAATGACAGGTTCTCGCCCACGGTCATATGCGGGAACAATGCGTAGCTTTGGAACACCATCCCGATGCCGCGCTTATGAGGCGGAATGTTGTTGATCGGGTTGCCGCCCAACAAAATCTCGCCATGTGTCGCGGTTTCAAATCCAGCCAACATCATAAGACAGGTGGTTTTGCCGGACCCAGATGGCCCAAGCATCGTCAGAAACTCGCCCCGAGGCATTGAAAGGTTTAGGTCTTTTACGACGAGTGTTTCCCCATCGTAAGATTTTTGAACGCGATCAAACTTCACGAACGATTGGTCATCTGCCAAATCGGTCACTAGCGTCTCCCTGAATTATTGTGATCGGCTAGGCCAATCTTATTTTTTGTTCCAGCCATAAGAGCATTGCAAATGTCATCTGGCAACAGGTTGAATCGACTAATATTTCACTTTTTTTGCGCGGAGGATTTTTCAACGCGCCGGTACCGCTAACAAAGGCGACTTCAATCGGGTTAATCAAGAACCTCGGACAGGAAACATAGAACGGTCGCGTTTTTGTCCATCCCAAGATCACGTCTCACATCGCCGTTCATGGCAGCGGCTATTCCCGCGCCCCCTGACGCTGTCGTTGCCAAACCTGTCGCCGTCATCTGTGGCAGCGCGATGCTGACTTCGTTATCCGATAGGGTCAGAAAATGATCGGCGTCACGGGCAAGGCCGTTCAGGGCGATCAAGGACGGTTCTTTGCAATCCAATCGGCCCATAATGCTGTCGGGACCATCGGCGAAAACACATTTTCCAGCCTCAATACTGGCCTGCAAAGCGGGCGCCGCGTCAGGTTCAACGACGATAATCGCAGGCGCGTCGCCCCAGATTTTTCGGGCGTAAGCGGCGACCGCGCCAGCCAAGCCCCCGACCCCAGCCTGCAGAAAAATATGCGACGGCTGGTCGGGACATTGCGCTGCAGCCTCGGCGACCATCTGAAGATAGCCTTCCATCAACATATGCGGCAATTCGGTGTAGCCATCCCACGAACTATCAGACAGCAACGTCCAGCCGTGATCATCAGCCGCCTGTTTTGCAGCGTCCATTGACGCTGCATAATCGGCCCCTGCCCGAACCGGCGTGGCACCTATTTCGCTTAAACGTTCAGCAAAGCTTTCAGGCACGGTTTCAGCAATATAGACAACCGATTTGGCACCAAAGACTTTCGCACCAGCCGCAACGCTCATGCCGTGATTGCCTGCGCTGGCTGTTACATAGGTCCGCCCCGCAAGCGTTTCTTTGTTCGGGTTTTGATCAATTTCAACTGCGTGACGCGCGATCACATAGGCCGCCCCAAGCGCCTTAAAAGACCCAAGCCCCATTCTTGAGCGTTCATCCTTGACCCAAAGCGTTGGCCCCTGCCCTAGCCCACTGGCCGTTACAAGCGGGGTTTCAGCAAACGACGGGCATTTCGACAAAAGCGAGGCGACACGGTCCGCGTCCGTGGACGGATGCGGTGCGTTTGCGGCAAGCTTGTCGCCGCCTCTGAAAGGGTTGGCTACGAGGCGCATTGAGTGTCCCTTGAGTCGAGTATTACGGTTGATGCGTTCAAAGCACCGTTTGTGTCACGCTACCCCGTGATCGCGGCTATAGGCGTTCACTTGCGGCATTTGGTGATCCATTCGCGCAGTCTCGCCTGCGTCCCAGACCTCGATCACCAAAGGATGGCACTTGGCGTCGTCGGATGAATGCTTGGCCGAACAATCACCCCCCGGACACGCAGACAGGCCGACCAAAAGGTCAATCTCGGCGAAAAACTCTAGATAATCCCCCGGGCGCACAGGGCTGGCCTTCATAAAGTACTGGCCGGTGTCGCGCGTAAACCCAGTGCACATAAAGACGTTGAGAACATCATGCACATGGGTCTCGGCCTCGGTCAGCGATAGGCCCTGATGCTGCGCGAGCGCGCGTGTCAGGTTTGAGTGGCAGCAATAATGATAGTCGTTGCCGGTCAATAACCGGCCTGTATAAGGATCGCAGCGCGTACCGATCACGTCATGCACGGACCCGCCAAATTCATCAAATCCGTACCAGTCAAGCGTGTCGTCACTAATCGTCGCTATCGGCCGCATGAACGGAAAGCTTGACCATGCCCGATCGCCAGTTGACACATGCGTCCCGTAAAGAGCGCGAGTTTTCCCAGAATAAAACCGTTCGGATAAATCTCCTGCATTCCACAAGTTCAAGTCCCCAACCTGAGACCCTTCTACCGACACAATGCGAAAAAACGCCCCCGCAGGCACCTCGATGCATCCTGCGTCGCGCGGTGCGATCGTGATCTCATCTACTTTGACCGCATCTTTGCGCATCGCACGGATCTTGGGCAGGTTTGGGGTTGGCAAAGTCTCGGTCGGATAACAGATCACGGGGCGAATAGATTTCATGTCGTGCGCCCTTATCGGGGCCGTGTGTTCAGGTGTACTCAGTTTCACGACATCTCAATCCTTGTGCGTTCAGACCCAGCTTAGACCCGAAAACGATTTCCTGACAACCACGCCGATGCGCCGAATCGATGACACCATCCGTGCGACGATTTTTGTTGACGCAATGGATGAGCACCTTCCAAATGACCCTAAGACCTAACCGCAACGTCCATTTGGTTCGGAGATTTCGATGCCCATCAACAATGCCCCTTTTTCAATGACCGAATACGACAGACGCATCGCGAAAACCCGCGCGGCGATGGTTAAGGCCGGCGTCGACGTCCTGTTGGTCACTGATCCCTCTAACCAAGCGTGGTTAACAGGCTACGACGGGTGGTCCTTCTACGTTCATCAGGGTGTTATTCTTGGTCTAGAAGGCGAACCGGTCTGGTGGGGCCGGATGATGGACAAATTCGGAGCGCTGCGAACCTGTTGGATGTCCGAAAACAGCATCATTGGCTACGAAGATCACTTCATTCAATCAACGGTTTACCACCCCATGCAAGACCTGGCCGTTCAAATGACGTCACGCGGATTTGGCACCGCCCGCATTGGGGTAGAGATGGAGAATTACTACTATTCAGCCAAAGCCCACAGCGTCCTTGACGCCACACTTCCGAACGCCACGTTGGTTGACGCAACCGCGCTGGTAAACTGGCAACGACTAGTCAAATCTGACGAAGAAATCGGGTTTATACGCAAAGCGGCGCGGATATCGGAAAAGGTCATTGAAATCGCGATTGAAAAATCCGCCCCCGGTGTGCGCAAAAACGATCTCGTGGCCGACATCATGCACGCAGGCATTACGGGCGTTGGCGATGATTGGGGCGACTATCCCGCGATTGTGCCGCTTACGCCATCTGGCCTTGATGCCACTGCGGCCCATCTAACGTGGGACGGATCGCCGATGCAGTCTGGCGAGGCCACGTTTTTCGAACTTTCAGGGGTCTACAGACGCTACCATGCCCCGCTGTGTCGTACGGTCTTCTTGGGGACACCGCCCGGTGACGTCCGCCGCGCAGAAGCCGCCCAGATGGAGGGAATAGAGGCCGGTCTCAACGCCGCCCAACCCGGTAATCGCACCTGCGATATTGCCAATGCCTTTATGAGCGTTCTCGCGAAACACGGGATCGAACGTACGGGGCGTATGGGCTATCCGATAGGCCTAAGCTACCCGCCTGATTGGGGCGAAAGAACCGCGTCGATCCGCAGCGAAGACGAAACCGTCTTAGAACCCGGAATGACCTTTCACTTTATGCCCGCGCTGTGGATGGACACGTGGGGTCTTGAGACAACCGAGACACTTTTGATCGGCGATAGTGGCCCAGCCGAGGCTATGTGTTCAGTGGAACGCAAACTATTCGTTAAGGATTGAAGCGGTGAGCGTACTTGATGACACCATCGATCTATTGGGCGACCTTATCGCGTTCCCAACCGTCTCAAGCGAAAGCAACTTGGACCTGATCGCCTTTCTCGCCCAGCGGCTCGAAGATGTCGGCGCCACCGTTCAAATCCAATCCTCAGTTGATAACCGCAAAGCGAACTTGTTCGCCACCCTTGGGCCAGACAGACACGGCGGCATTTTGCTATCGGGACATTCTGACGTCGTGCCTGTTTCAGAGCAAAACTGGGGCACCGATCCGTTTGCAATGACGAGACATGACGGCAAATTATTCGGGCGCGGCACATGCGATATGAAGGGTTTCATCGCCGCAACAATTATCAAAGCCCGCGACTACGCCGCAAAACCCTTGAACAGGCCTCTCCATTTTTCATTCACCTACGATGAAGAGGTCGGATGCATCGGCGCAAGATCCTTGGCGGACTGGTTGACGGAACGCGACATTTGCCCGTCGGTCGCAGTCATCGGCGAACCCACCATGATGCAGATCGTCGAAGGCCATAAGGGCTGCTGCGAATACACCACGACATTTCAAGGCCTTGCAGGCCACGGATCGATGCCGACGAAAGGCGTGAACGCCGTAGAATACGCCGTGCGCTATGTAGCTAAACTGATGGCGCTGGCCGAAGACTTGAAAGACAGGGCGCCTGTGAATGGCCGTTTTTATCCCCCTTGGACAACCATCAACACTGGGTCACTGATTGGGGGCTCCGCCCATAATGTCATCCCCGAGACAGCATCCGTTGACTGGGAATTTCGGCCCGTTCAATCCAGCGATTTTGACTTTGTGACGGAAGAAATTGAACTTTATGCCAACACCGTTCTTCTACCGGCAATGAAGTCCGTCAACCCGCAGTCCACGATCACGACTGAGATCATAGGCGAGGTCGCGGGCCTTGAACCCGCCTCAGTCAACGAAGCCCGCGACATTGTGATGGAGCTAACAGGCAGTAACCACGCGGAAGTCGTACCCTTTGGCACCGAAGCCGGTATTTTCAGCAACCTCGGAATGTCCGCCGTGTTGTGCGGCCCAGGGTCTATCGAACAAGCCCACAAAGCAGACGAGTTCGTTACGATTGATCAATTAGCAAAGTGTCTTGAAATGCTCGATGGGTTGGGGCGAAAACTGCACGCACAATGACAATTCCCGTCCTACCGGTCGGATATTAACCTGCAAACGACAACTACGTGAGATAGAAAATGGTGCACCCTACAGGATTCGAACCTGTGGCCTCTGCCTTCGGAGGGCAGCGCTCTATCCAGCTGAGCTAAGGGTGCCTGTGGTGGGGTCTAGGCGAAACGTAAACTGGGTTCAATCCCAATTTAGTCTATCCAAGCAGATCGTGACAAAGCTCGAGACCGTCGATCAGTTTGTCGACTTCTTCCACAGTATTGTACATCCCAAACGATGCTCGACAGGTTGCGTTTACGCCCAAGTGATCCATCAAGGGGCCAGCACAATGATGCCCTGCGCGCACTGCGATGCCCTTTTTGTCGAGAATGGTCGAAATGTCGTGGGGATGCGCGGCACCGTCTAGCGTAAAGCTGAAAATGGCCGCTTTGTCGGCAGAATTTCCTTGGACCTGTAGCCAATTCAGCCCCGCAAGCTTGGTGTTTGCGTAGTCACGAAGCGATGCCTCATGCGCGGCGATGTTGTCCATTCCGATATCCATCAGATAGTCCAAGGCGACGCCGAGCCCAATTTGTTGAACAATACCAGGGGTTCCGGCTTCAAACTTCATGGGGGCATCGTTGTAGATGACGTGATCGCGGTGGACCTCTTTGATCATGTCGCCGCCGCCAAGGAAGGGGCGCATTTCGGCCATACGCGCGGGCTTGATGTAGATCGCGCCCGAGCCTGACGGACCATAAAGCTTGTGGCCGGTGATTGCATAGAAATCGCAATCAATGTCCTGAACATCGACGGGCATGTGCACCGCGCCTTGTGATCCGTCGACCAAAACGGCGACGCCCATTTCTTTCGCAACCGCGCAGATTGCTTTGACGTCGACCACTGTGCCCAAAACATTGGACGTCTGGGTGATCGCAACAAGTTTAGTTTTGGGGCCAATGGCATCAATGACCGCTTGCGCATCTAGCGAACCATCTTGGGCAACATCAACCCATTTCAGGACAGCACCCTGACGCTCGCGCAAAAAGTGCCAAGGAACGATGTTTGCGTGATGCTCCATCACGGACAGAACGATCTCGTCCCCTGCCTCAAACCGTGGCATCGCCCAACTGTAGGCAACCATGTTTATGCCTTCGGTCGTGCCCGAGTTCATGACAATATGATCCTCGCTGGCAGCATTTAGAAACCGGGCGATGGTCGAGCGAACGCCCTCGTATTTCTCGGTCGAGATGTTTGACAGTGTGTGCAAACCACGGTGCACATTCGCATATTCATCAGCATAGGCGCGGTTGATCGCTTCGATCACAACCCGAGGCTTCTGCGCCGACGCGCCATTGTCCAAATAGACCAAAGGCTTGCCGTTTATTTCGCGTGACAGAATTGGAAAATCGGCACGGATATCTTGTACGTTATACATTACTTGTTAGCCCTAAAGTGCTGATTCCAATGATGCTTAGTAAAAAGCTTAATCCCGCAATGACGCCGAAAAAGGCCATAGCAAGAACGCCAACAGCCTTGATCCAATTTGGAAACCCATGCGCCTCGGCAATAAATTGAATTAGAATCCAAAGCCCAAAAACGAGTGATGCAATTCCAAGCATCGCAGCCGCAGACGGCAGTAGTAGCATAAGTACGGTTTGGACCACTTGAACCATCAGCCAAAGCATTTGAAGCCAGGTTAAGAGAGCTGCAAATGCCTCAATCGTGCCGACGCCTCCGATGACTTTGCCGGTCCAAAGCAAGGCGACAACCAAGAACACCATTTGCACAACCATGAACAACGCAAACACCATCGGCGAATCCGTCAGCTGCAGAATTATCGCATCCGGACCCGCCATAATGACGGTTCCATAGGTCATCAGAACGCTCAGAATGACCACAAGCACGACGCCGTTCAACAGAACCGGCAATGACAAATTCATGTCGATGATTTGCCGCGCGGCCCCGCGGGGATCTTGCAGGGATCGTTTAACCAGACTTGTGACCTCTGAACGCAAATCTGTCATGTGCTTGCCCTACAAACGGTGCGAATGTTACCCGACAGTATCCAAAGGAATGACGCAAACCAAAAGCCACCGACAATGGTTTGCTCCACCCCATTCCCGAGCATTCCGCCCGTCAACCCATTGAGCAAAATCAGGGGCGTACTTGCCAACATCGCCCAAAACAGAGCCAAACGGACTTCAAACCACGATGCCTTGCAGCCAAGAACGCGCAAAATCATGCGAAAAACGGTGGCCAAAATGTAAAACAGCAAGGGTGCTACAAACAACCACGCCAATACCGAAGCGCCAAGAAGCGGGCCCATGTCCACTTGATCGAGATGAGATGTTCTCGACAACACGGGAAGGTTTGAAATGAAGACAACAACACAGGTCGCCATCAAGTATATCAAGGCACGGTCTTCACCGGCCCCTGAATTCAACTGACGTTCCATGATCTTGCTTGGTCTACGGTAGGCCGCGATCATGTCATTCGTGACGGACATTAGCTCATGCGCCTTTCCAACCAATCGGTTAGTCGACCAACGATTTCATCAGCGATGTCTTGTTCTTCAATTTCGGCCACGGCCTCGGCTAGGAACGCAAGGACAAGTAAATTCATAGCCTCGGGGTGCGATACACCGCGAGACTTCAGGTAGAATAACGCTTCTTCGTCGATCGCGCCGCTTGTTGATCCGTGTGAACATTCAACGTCGTCCGCATAAATCTCTAGCTCGGGCTTTGCCAAGAACTGGCTATCGCCGTCCAGCAAAAGCGACTGACTTATCTGGTAGCCGTCAGTTTTTTGCGCACCTTGTTTCACAAGAATTTTGCCTTGGAAAACACCCGTTGCCCCATTACGCAGCACCTTTTTAAAGACCTGACGGCTTTCGCAATCAACCGCGTCATGGGTGATGAACACTGTGTCATCATGCAGAAAATCGCCGTCTCCGACGCAGGCCCCTGCAATATGGGCCACGGCATTGTCACCGGTCAGTTCAAGCACGCATTCGTTCCGGGTCAGGATACCGTTTGCAGTAAGAGTAAACGATTTGAAGACAGATTTTTCACCGAGTTTGCCAAAAATATGCGTCACCGCGCGACGCTGATGTGTGCGGCCTTGGGTGCGGATGTGGTGAAATTCAGCTTTGTCAGCAATGTCGACTTCAAGAACCTTGTTGAGACGCGCCGCAGCCGGACCGTTCTCGAGCAAGGTCAACTGAGCACCCTCTTCAAGTTTGACGACGTGATGCAGCATGACATCAGAGGTTTCGTTTTTGTGCAGATAGGTAATGTTCACAGGTTTGGCCGCAGCTCCGGTGACGTGGATCAAAACACCGTCGGACGCGAATGCAGAATTCAGCGCAGCCAAAGGCCGTTCAACAGGGGCTTGGCCACGATTCTCAAGGGTGCCGTACGTTCCCTTTGCCCAATGGATGTCTTTGTCGGCCACGTCGCTTAGAAGCTCGATCGTCACACCTGACAGATCAAGATCATCCGACGCATCGGCATCAAACACACCGTCTACAAAGACGATCTGCAGTCGATCAACGCCCGAAAAAATCGGAGCCTCGGCCGCATCAAACAAAGCCGCACTTGGTGCATCGGCCTGCACGAGGGTTTCGGGACGTGTGTATTTCCAGTATTCATCGCGACGTGAAGGCAAGCCCATATCACGGACCCGCGCCAAAGCTTCCTTGCGCGCAGCGTCTAGCCAGCCTTTGGACGCAGGCAGGGTAAGCGCCGCCAGACGTTCGTCGGTTGCGTCACTCTTTTGTTGGGGAAGCGCCATTAAACGGCCTCCTCAAGAAGATCGGCGTAGCCATTGTTTTCAACTTCAAGTGCAAGCTCGGGACCACCGGATTTGATGATCCGACCATCAAACATGATATGCACAACGTCGGGTTTGATATGATCAAGCAGCCGCTGATAATGCGTGATAACAAGGAAAGACCGGCCTTCGCTGCGCAACGCGTTCACGCCTTCAGCAACCAGTTTCATCGCATCCACATCAAGGCCGGAATCTGTTTCGTCCAGAATGCACATCTTTGGTTCAAGCAGCGCCATCTGCAAAACTTCGTTGCGCTTCTTTTCACCACCCGAAAACCCGACGTTCACAGGGCGTTTCAACATATCCGCGTCAATTTTAAGCGATTTTGCCTTGGCACGCACAAGCTTGAGAAAATCAGTCGCGCTCATTTCGTCTTCGCCGCGGGCTTTGCGTTGCGAATTCATAGCTGTGCGCAAGAATGTCATATTACCAACGCCGGGGATTTCCACCGGATACTGGAACGCGAGGAAAAGCCCTGCGGCGGCGCGTTCTTCTGGTTCAAGCGCAAGGATATCTTCACCCTCCAAAGAGGCGGTGCCGTTGGTGACCTCGTATCCTTCTCGCCCCGACAAAACATAGGACAACGTCGATTTGCCCGACCCGTTCGGCCCCATAATAGCGTGAACCGTGCCGGGTTCGATCTTCAGATCGACGCCCTTTAGGATTTGCTTGTCTTCTTCTTCCAGCTTGACCTGAAGGTTTTTTATTTCCAGCATCTTTGCCTCTTTTTTGATTGTTGCCGCAGGTTGCGAGCACGTCATTGGTTGAACGGTTTTTGCGGCAATTTGGATCACGCAGAAACCGAATATGGGTCAGTGTGGGCTGTTTGCCCGAGTGTTGTTAAAAGTAGTGTGCACCATCATAGGTCAGCCCAAACTTACCGCTGTGCCGCTGGCGGAAACCATCAGCATGTTGTTGATCACTTCGTAGTCGAGATCGACGCCAACAACGGCGTTTGCGCCTTTGGCAACGGCGGCCTCTTCCATCTCAGCAAGCGCCATATCGCGTGCTTTTTGAAGCTCTTGCTCGTATGCACCGGATCGACCGCCCAAGATGTCTGTAATCCCAGCGAAGACGTCACGGATAATATTGGCCCCGAGAATAGCTTCGCCGACCACGATGCCGCGGTAAGCCGAGATTTGGTGACCCTCAACGGAAGGTGTGGTTGTAACGATCATTCTGGCATTCCCTACTGGTCAACTTACTGCGGTAGAAATGAGGTAGTTCTTGTTGGTTTTGTAGCGCTTGAAAGTGTCGAGGATAGAAAACTCGTTTTCTTCAAGCCAAGCATTGAAAGCGGCATCATTCACATCGTCGACTTCGATAAACATCTTTGGTTGACACCGTTTCAGAGTGTCACCGATACCGTTCAAAACATCCATTTCCATGCCCTCAACATCGATTTTGACAAAACCAATATCGCGGTTTTCGCAAATCATGTCGCCGGTCAGCAATTCAATGTCACCGCCGCCCTGCACGATCTTGCCGCCGCCAATGTTGCGGTGGCGAAAATTGATCCCAGCCCCTGAGGTCGCTTCGTCGCTGACGCCGTACCCGAGATAGGAGAAATCAAAGAGATCATCCAAACGGTTCAGGCGAATGTTGGCTTCAAGCAGTCGATAGGCAAGCGGGTTGGGTTCAATCGGAATGATCTGCGCCGGCTTTAGAAACATCGCCGTATAGATGCTGTGGTTGCCCACGTTCGCACCGATATCCAGAAAAACCGAGCCTTCGACGAAGTGTTCGGCGATGATCGCCAACTCCTCGGGCTCGTAGAAATGACCCAACCGATGGTGGTTTTGGATCAGGTCCCGGTTTGAATCCGTGACGAAGAACACGTCTTTGCCGTCGTGCGGAAAGCGCACAACGCTGGCCTTTGGTGTTTCGTATAGATCCGGATTTGGTTCTGGAAGATTTCTATGACCCATAATGACTGCTTCGTCGGTTACCCGACTGATCCCTCAAGTGAAATGGCAACAAGCTGCTGGGCTTCCATGGCAAATTCCATTGGCAACGCCTGCAGGACTTCTTTTGCGAAACCGTTGACGATCAACGCAACCGCTTCTTCTTCGCCCATGCCGCGCTGGCGGCAATAGAACATCTGATCATCATCCACTTTCGACGTCGTGGCTTCGTGCTCAACGCGGCTCGAATTGTTTTTGACCTCAATATAAGGGACGGTATGTGCGCCACATTTATCACCAATCAAAAGCGAGTCACACTGCGTGTAATTCCGCGAATTCTTGGCTTTAGGATGCATCGACACAAGGCCACGATACGTATTTTGCGCTTTGCCGGCAGAAATCCCCTTGGACACAATTCGGGATTTTGAGTTTTTGCCCAAATGGATCATCTTCGTGCCAGTGTCGGCCTGCTGATAATTGTTGGTTATCGCGATCGAATAAAACTCGCCTTGGCTGTCATCGCCGCGCAAAATGCAGCTTGGATATTTCCAAGTAACAGCAGAGCCGGTTTCAACTTGGGTCCACATCACCTTGGCACGGTCCCCACGGCAATCCGCGCGCTTCGTGACGAAGTTGTAGATACCGCCCTTGCCGTCTTCATCACCGGGATACCAGTTTTGAACGGTCGAATACTTAACCTCGGCGTCTTCCTCGATCACAATCTCAACGACAGCGGCATGAAGCTGTGCCACGTCGCGCTTGGGGGCTGTACAGCCCTCAAGATAGGACACGTAGCTGCCTTTGTCGGCGATGATCAATGTGCGTTCAAACTGGCCGGTATTTTCAGCATTGATTCGGAAATACGTCGACAATTCCATCGGGCAGCGAACACCAGGTGGAATGTAAACAAATGACCCGTCAGAAAAGACCGCGCTGTTGAGCGTTGCATAGAAGTTGTCAGACTGCGGAACAACCGACCCGAGGTATTTCTTAACCAAGTCAGGATGATCGCGAATGGCTTCAGAGATCGAACAGAAAATAACACCGGCTTGGGCAAGTTCTTTCTTGAAGGTCGTGCCGACTGAAACGGAATCAAACACGGCATCAACAGCAACTTTGCGTTCGTTGGTACCGACATCCTCAGCGCCCTCAACACCTGCCAAAATAAGCTGTTCTTTCAGAGGGATACCAAGCTTTGCGTAAGTGGCCAATAGCTTTGGATCAACGTCATCCAGCGACTTAGGCTTTTCGATCATGCTTTTAGGACGGGCGTAGTAGTACTGATCCTGAAAATCGATTTTCGGATAGTTCACCATAGCCCAATCGGGTTCGTCCATTAGCTTCCAACGCGCAAAGGCCTGCAGACGCCATTCAAGCATCCACTCAGGTTCTTCATTTTTCTCGCTGATCAGGCGAACGATGTCTTCGTTCAAGCCTTTGGGCGCATATTCCATCTCGATGTCTGTGTCCCAGCCGTACTTATACGTGCTGACTTCACGAACCGCGTCTACGGTTTCCTGATCCACACCATCTTTGACATTTGTATCCATCGCCGTCATCTGATCATTCGCCTTTGTACTTCAAGCCGCTCGCGCGCGGTGTTTTGATTTTTGGGCCAACCATGTATCGGCAAACCCAATCAATTCTTCTTTTGTTGTCTCAAGGCCAATACTGACCCGAACAGCCGAGGACGCGACGTCGTCGCCAAACCCATAGGCCTTTAGAACTTTACTAGCCCGAACCTTGCCGCTTGAACACGCTGAACCCGCCGAGATTGCATAGCCCGCTAGGTCCATTTGCATCACCTGCGTTTCGCCTTTCCAGCCGGGGACTGCAAGACACGAGGTGTTGGGAAGCCGTTTAGCAGACTGTCCAGGAAAAATAACGTCTTTAGCTGCATCTTCAATGTAGCTTTCGAAGAAATCTCGCAATTGGATCACTTTGTCCCAATTGCCGTTTGCCAAATCCTTAGCACCACATTCGGCCGCGGCGCCAAAGCCTGCGATCCCGACCACATTTTCGGTGCCAGCCCGGCGTCCCATTTCCTGACCGCCCCCTTTGAGGTGCGCCGCAATCTCGGTTCCGCGTCGCACAACCAGCGCCCCAATGCCTTTCGGTCCACCAAGTTTATGGGCAGAGATCAAAGCAACCGTGCACCCCAACCAATTGAAAGAGAACGGTATTTTCCCGAAGGCTTGCGTAACGTCCGACCCAAACAACCCGTTTGGAAGGTCTTGAATGACGCCGGTTTCCGAATTGGCCAATTGAAGAACGCTGTTTTGCGGCTCAGCCACGTCAACAAACCCGTTCGCATGAACAGGGCAGCTAAGATCGATCCAACTTGATACAGCATCGTGTTCAACGTCCGACCCCTGCAAGCCGCGACCTGCGAATGCAAGGGCTGCGGATTCGGTCGCGCCGGACGTGAAAATGACATCCGCACCGTCGGCCCCAATGGCAGAAGCGACCTGCGCGCGTGCGTTTTCGATCAAGGACGTGGCGCTGCGACCCTCGGCGTGAACGGACGACGGGTTGCCGCTAACGTCCATAGCTGCAATCATCGCCGCCTTAGCTTCGGATCGCAGCGGCGTTGTGGCATTCCAGTCAAGGTAGACGCGGCGCTTCATGCTTCATCCACCACGTCAAACAGCATTGGAATAGCACGACAAGGCGCAATTTCATTGCGAACAACATCGGACAATCGCGTCTGGTGCAAGAATACATAAACATGCGCAGACAAGCCTTCCCACAACCGATTGCTCATCGATTGGGCGCGTGATCCGGATGATGCACCTGTCGCACCTGCCCCAGTGTGCAAAGCGCTGACGGTTTCATCCACAGCCGCCAACATATCGACAATGCGGATTTCTGACGTGGACATGGCCAACCGATAGCCGCCACCCGGCCCTCGGACGGAATCAACAAGCCCCGCACGACGGAGTTTCACAAAAAGCTGCTCAAGATAAGGAAGCGATATGTTCTGACGTTTGGAAATATCGCCCAGAGTCACAAGATCACCCTCGGGCTGTAAAGCCAGATCAGCCAAGGCAACCATGGCATAGCGACCTTTCGTCGAGAGCTTCATTTCGCGGCAATTCCCTGAATTGATTGACGCCGTTGTCTGCAATGATTAATTGCGTTTAACGACACATAAACCGGCACGTCTTTAGAATCTTTCTAAGGTGCTTGATAAATTCTGTCAAGAATAGCTCAGGCGGCCGAAACAGGAGACCCCACACCCTATGCCAGAGGTGATTTTCCCCGGACCCGAAGGCCGCCTAGAAGGCCGCTATCATCCACAAAAAGAACGCGACGCCCCGATTGCGATCGTGCTTCATCCCCATCCGCAGTTTGGCGGCACGATGAACAACAAAGTGGTCTATAACCTCCACTATGCGTTCTACAATATGGGCTTCACCGTATTGCGCTTTAACTTCCGTGGCGTTGGTCGTTCACAAGGTGAATATGACCAGGGCATCGGCGAGCTTAGCGATGCCGCGTCTGCACTCGATTACCTGCAATCGATGAACAACAATTCCAAGCATTGCTGGGTTGCTGGCTTTAGCTTTGGCGCTTGGATCGGAATGCAGCTTTTGATGCGCCGCCCTGAAATTACAGGCTTCATTTCAGTTTCGCCACCTGCGAACATGTATGATTTCAGCTTCCTTGCACCCTGCCCGGCTTCGGGATTGATCATCAACGGTGCAAGCGACCGCGTTGCGCCCCCTGCTGATACGACCACTTTGGTCAACAAACTGCATGAGCAAAAAGGCATCACGATCACCCATCAAGAAGTCGAAGGCGCAGGCCACTTCTTTGACGAACCACACATGGACACGTTGATCGGGTCGACGACGAACTACGTTAAACGTCGCTTGACCGAAAATACACGATAAGAGGCTGGTATGGGTGTAACAGACGATCTCGGGGACGCCCTGGCCCGCGACACGATCGCGGCGATGGAAAAACTTGGCGATGAGGATCTTATCGCCAAGGTTGCCAAAGAACTCGGTGCGACGTCCACAACGTTGGAAGAAGCCTTTATGACATCCTCGCGGGTTCGGCTTGCCGAAAAACGAGGGCGGTCGTTCCTTAGAAAACAGGTCGCCGATCATCTTGGAAAATAGGGTAGTTCCATATTGAACCTTGGTTTTCCTTGGATCAGAATGCGCATATGGACATCAAAACGCACCGTCGAGTCGCTCATGGGATTGGCGGTTTTCAGGAAAACCTAAGGCAAATCGTTTACGGCGGAAACGACGGTATTGTCACGACCTTTGCTGTCGTCGCCGGATTTGCAGGCGCGCGTGCTGAAGGCACGGTTGAGATCGGCCTGATCGCTGTTCTCATCTTTGGGTTTGCCAATTTATTCGCGGACGCGACGTCGATGGGGTTAGGCGAATTCCTATCCTCGCGGTCGGAATCCGATGTCTACCACGCCACGCGACACCGTGAAAAAGGCTTGCAGAAAACCCATCCCGACGCAGAGTTTGAAGAAATCCTAGCGATGCTCAAGCAGAAAGGATTGTCGAACGTCGACGCGAAAAACTTTGCAAATGAGCTGAACAAGCATCCAGAACTGACTCTTGATTTCATGATGACGTATGAATTTGGCATACCCGATCCGTCGGATGGCAACCCAATCGTCAAAGCCCTATACACGTTCTTTTCGTTCCTTGCATTTGGCTTTATTCCGCTGTCCCCCTACACCTTCGGCATGCCGGTTGATCAAGCCTTTTCGATGTCGGTAATGGCCACCGCCTTGGCGTTAACGCTTCTTGGCTTGTTCCGGTGGTACGTCACGCGCGAGATGATCTTGCGCTGCGTTTTTGAAACACTTGCCGTCGGCGGAACCTGTGCCTTTGTCGCTTACGGCGTCGGCTGGCTTTTAGGAGGCTAGATATTGCAAACCGAAAACGCAGACCTAGGCGCCCAAATGGCGTTCTTGAACGAAGCTGACCGCCTTAAATCAATCGAGCGTGCAACGCGTCTTCACGACAATTCCCGCTTTGAGAACTCGGCCGAGCACAGCTGGCACATTGCCCTTTATGCCATGGTTCTAAAGGATTACGCGCCACAGGGTTGCGATATAAACCGCGTCGTGCAGATGCTTTTGATCCACGATATCGTCGAAATTGACGCCGGCGATGCCCCCATTCACGGGGATCACGATCCCGCCGAAATGATGCAAAAAGAACAAGCCGCAGCAGACCGCCTGTTTCGCATGCTACCTGAGGTGCAAGCCAAACAAATCCGTGCGCTTTGGGACGAGTTTGAAAAGGCAGCGACGCCCGATGCGCGGTTTGCCAAAGCGTTGGATCGCATGCCGTCCCCGCTAGCCAATATGGCGAACGGAGGGGGGTCCTGGAAGGACTACGCCGTCACTCTTGAAAACTTGGACACCCGCGTCGGCGTACCAATCACTAAAGGTGCGCCAAAGCTGTGGGAATGGTTGCGCCCTGTCATTCGCCGTTGGTATCAAACCCACATGTGATTTTCATGGACAATGCTATGGATTCTGCCAATTTGCCGAGACCATTTCTTGCAAGGATTGCCCAAATGCCAATCGCCTATTTCTACCTTGTCGTCGCTGTTGTTCTAGAAACCATCGGAACCACCGCGCTTCAAGCCAGCGAACAGTTTAGCAAGTTTTGGCCATCAGTGATCGTTGTGGTGGCCTATGGCGGGGCGTTTTTCCTTTTGGCGCTGACGCTAAAATACATTCCCGTCGGGATTGCCTATGCGCTTTGGTCGGCGATGGGGATCGTCTTTATCTCAATCATTGGCTTTATGGTTTTCGGCCAAAAGCTCGATTTTGCGGCGATGATGGGCATTCTGTTTATTCTGGTTGGGATTGGGATTATCCACTTGTTCAGCACGGCCTCGGTTCACTAAGCGTCCAATTCGGCGTCCCAATAGAGAAAATCCATCCAGCTTTCGTGCAGGAAATTCGGCGGAAACTTTCGACCGGTGTTGCGGAGACGTTCGACGTCCGGGCGGCGGGGCGATTTTTTAAGTTGCATCCCAGTGTTCTTCAACAACCGAGAGCCCTTTTTTAGATTGCATGGCGAACATGCCGCCACGACATTCGCCCATGTCGTTAAACCGCCTTTGGCGCGGGGCAATACGTGATCAAAGGTCAAATCCCCTTTCGTTCCACAATATTGGCACTGAAATTCGTCTCTCAGAAACAAATTAAAGCGCGTGAAGGCCACGCGCTTTTGAGGTTTTACATAGTCTTTCAGAACAACGACCGACGGGATTTTTAGGGTGACCGACGGGGAATGGACGCAGCGGTCATATTCGGCGACGATGTCGACCCTCTCGAGCCACGCCGCTTTGATCGCTTCCTGCCATGGCCAAAGCGACAAAGGATAGTAGGACAAAGGCCTGTAATCCGCGTTCAGAACCAAAGCGGGATGCAGTTTCAGGTTTCCGGGATCTCGAACGAAATCCGTCCTGAAGTCTCGGTCCATTGAAAGTAATCTCCTAAGGTCGCGTATCGTGATGTAGCCGTCAGGAAATCCCGTCGGGCATGAAAACCACTATAATTGGCGTTGCCAATGTGACAACCCCCACGATCTTGAGACTGAAACCCTCGAGGTGACCTTATAGGCCCAACTTGTCGCGCATGAACGCCAGGGCAACGCTAAGACCATCAGGGGCAATCCCGTGGCCCGTGCCCTTCATGATATGCGCGTAAACGTCAGTCCATCCAACGCCCTGCAGGGCCTCGGCCGCCTTTGGCAGCGAGTCCACAGGCACGACGTCGTCAGCGTCCCCATGCACCAACAAAACCGGAGGTCGTGACACGATCTCGTCTGCCAGCAGCTCAGGTTCCAAAAGGCGTCCCGAAAAGGCGACGAGCCCTGCGAACTCGTCCTCGCGGCGGGGGGCGATATGTAGCGCCATCATGGTGCCTTGCGAAAAGCCAAACAAGACGACCTGTTCGGGCAACAAGTCTTCATCCACCATCAAAGCATCAAGAAAGGCGTTCAGATCGGCGACAGCGGCATCCATGCCACGTTTGGATTCTTCCTCGGACGACCCATCGATCCAAGGGATCGGAAACCATTGAAAACCCATGGGCGCACCGGCACAATTTTCCGGCGCATCAGGTGCCACGAAAAGCGTGTCAGGAAGATGTTCGGACAAGGGATCAGCCAATCCCAACAGGTCAGCACCATTGGCGCCATAGCCATGCAAAAACACGACGGCTGAACGGGTTTCCCCTGAAAGAGGGTCTTTGCGGGCTGCCTGTAAAACGCGTGTCATCGGATACCTTCTCTGTCTTTTGCGACTTTGTAGTAGGCCCATAACAATCTGGCTGCAACGCTTCTCCATGGGCTCCAGGCAATTGCCATCTTGCGCAGTTCTTTTTCTGATGGTCGCGCGTCTAGATCGAACAATACCCGCGCACTTTCTTGTAGGGCGAGGTCACCGGGCGCGAATACATCTGCACGCCCCAAGGAAAACATCGCATAAATTTCGGCAGTCCAAGCCCCAATGCCCGGCACTTCGACCAAGGTCGAAACGACGCGGTCATTGGGATGGGAACGGAGTTCTTTGTATTGGATTTTTGACGCGGCTAAAGCCTTGGCATAGCGAATTTTCTGACGGCTCAGACCGCAGGCGCGCAATTCTTCTTCGTTGGCCCACATGACCTTTCGCGGCCCCGTCAAGCCTGCGGTTTTGAGCCGCATCCAAATCGCATTCGCAGCCGCCACGCTGACCTGTTGACCCACGATTGCGTTCAAAAGCGCTTCAAACCCGTCCTTTGACCGGCGAAGCGGCAAAGGGCCGGTTTTGGTGAGCGCATATTCAAACCGATGGTCGGCATTCGCCAACCACGCGGCCCCTTCTGCCACGCAGGCAGGCGTTTCTATTATACGACCAATCATCAAGCGACTTTAGCAGAGATGCCTGATTGGCCAAGTCTCTGTTTTGCTATGGACGCGTCTAATCTTCAGGTCTACGAAGTTGAATATGACATATGCAATCGACGACTCCCGCGCAAAACGTAACGTGATTATTCTGGTCTTGGCACAAGCCATTCTGGGCGCACAGATGCCATTAATTTTCACGATTGGTGGTTTGGCGGGTCAATCCTTAGCGTCGAACCTTTGCTTTGCAACGCTTCCAATATCCCTAATCGTGCTGGGATCGATGATTTTCGCAAATCCGATTTCAGGGTTTATGCAAAAATACGGTCGTAGGGCTGGCTTTTTCCTAGGGTCCGCAGGGGGCGCACTGGGGGGCGCTATTGCAGCGTATGGTCTTTATGTCACCAGTTTTCCGATCTTCTTGGCCGGCAGCTTTTTGACGGGAAGTTACATGACCGTCCAGGGGTTTTACCGTTTTGCGGCGACCGATACAGCATCTGAAGCGTTTCGCCCAAAGGCAATTTCATACGTTATGGCCGGCGGTCTTTTGTCGGCTTTGATTGGTCCCCAACTGGTCAAAGTCACATCGGACGCGATGGTAATCCCGTTCCTTGGTGCCTACATCGCCGTGATCGCGATCAACGTTTTTGGATCGCTCTTGTTTCTATTCCTCGACATTCCAAAACCCGAGACACCAAAGGCCGACGCCCCCCGCGGGCGCACACGATGGGAGCTGATCAAGACGCCTCGGATCGCCGTCGCAGTGATCGTCGGGATGGTTAGCTATGCGTTGATGAACCTGGTCATGACATCGACGCCTTTGGCGGTCGTCGGCTGCGGGTTCGAACAATCCGACGCCGCGAACGTTGTGTCGGGCCATGTTCTTGCGATGTTTGCGCCCTCGTTCTTTACCGGCCATCTCATTGCGCGCTTTGGCGTTGAAAAGATCATGGCAACCGGCTTGGTCATTTTAGCAGCCGCTGGATTTGTGGCGCTACAGGGCTTTGAGCTTGAAAACTTCTACGTCGCGCTCATCTTGTTGGGCTTTGGCTGGAACTTCGGCTTTATTGGTGCGACCAATATGCTGACCTCGTCGCATGAGCCAAGCGAGCGCGGCAAAATGCAGGGCTTGAACGACTTCTTGGTGTTTGGCGGCGTGACAGTTGCGTCGCTTGCATCTGGCGGGCTGATGAACTGTTCGGGCGGTACGCCTCAGACGGGGTGGACGGCTGTTAACCTTGCGATGGCACCGTTTTTGATGCTGGCAGGTGGGGCCTTGATCTGGCTTTTGTTTAACACAAACAAAGACAAAGCCTAAATTCGGCCCGTCGCAGACTTCCAAATCAAACGCGCTTTCTTTGCGGCCTCGCTGCCTTCTAACACCCCCTTAGCAACCAATTCGGGGTGTTTGAACGCACTGGTTAAGATGGATTTGGCTTGCCACCCCGGCAAAAACGCAGACCGAACCGTTTTGGATAACCCAAGGCGTTTGACGCATTGCAAGGCTTCAAGACCGGATTGCGCCAATGCCACCACACCTTCGGCGCGCCCGTCCAAAAGCGGAATGCGACCACGATCCTCCAGATCAGGCACCGCTTTTAGATAGTTCGCCAGGCCGACCGCATAGCCGAACGCCATCGCCCCATCGTCGCTTTGCCCCAAAGACAGGCAAACTGCACGATAGAACGTCCCGCTGCTTTGATCCAAATAGTCCCGCAAATGGGCGTCGTCGTCAAAGGGGTCTTTGTAAATATCCCAGCGTCGAACCTCAATAAATCCATCCAAAAGACTGGCGACATCGGGCTTAAGAATTTCGGCCAAAGGCGACACAACTTCGTGACGCCGCGCAGGCTTACCGTCGGCAATTTCGGCCAAAGCATCGCGCCACCACTGGACGCGCATTTCCGCAATCATTGGTTCCTGTGTCGCCCACGGCGCGCGTGCCACTTCAATTGCAAGAGCATGCAGCGGAAACAGGGTTTCGCGCAGCCGAACCGGGGCCGCCATAACGGCGGCAAACCGATCTCGATCGCCTTTGTGGACGATCCCTGCGCAGGCTTGAATGTCAGCCTCCGTCACGGTCGAGCTTCCAAACTATCGCGTCCAAGAGGGCCTCGAACGATGCGTCCACGATGTTTGCGGACACACCAACGGTCGACCATCTGTTGCCTTGGGCATCTTCGCTGTCAATGATGACGCGGGTGACAGCCTCGGTTCCGCCTTGGGTGATGCGCACCTTGAAATCGACCAAGCGCATATCGTCGATTGCCGCTTGATACGGTCCCAAATCTTTCGCCAAGGCCTTTGCGAGCGCATTCACCGGTCCACGATCATTGCCCGTTTCATCAAGCGACTCGCTGACCGAAAGCTTCTTTTCCCCGTTCACCTTGACCACAACAACGGCTTCAGAAAGCGAGACCATCTTGTTGTATTTGTTTTTGCGGCGTTCAACCGTGACCTTGTAGCGCTTTACCTCAAAGAAATCGGGCAAAAGGCCAAGTTCCTGTCGCGCCAAAATCTCAAAACTGGCTTGCGCTGTGTCGTAGGAATAGCCATCGGATTCGCGCTGTTTGATCACGTCGAGGATGCGCCCCAAAGCCGGATCGCCCTTTTTGGCATCAATTCCGGCGTCCGCCAGTCGCCGGATCAGGTTGGACTGACCCGCTTGGTTTGACATCGGGATGATGCGTGCATTGCCGACCGACTGCGGGTCAATATGTTCGTAGGTCGTGGGGTCTTTCAGGATCGCCGACGCATGCAAACCTGCCTTATGCGCAAAGGCACTTGCCCCCACGAAAGCAGATTGACGCATCGGAACGCGGTTAAGGATATCGTCCAGCTTGCGACTAATCCGCGTCAAATCTTCAAGCGTGCCGCGCTCGATGCCGGTCTCATAGGTGCTCGCGTAGGGTTCTTTTAGCAGCAACGTCGGTATCAGAGTCGTAAGGTTGGCGTTCCCACATCGTTCGCCCAGACCGTTCAGAGTGCCTTGCACTTGACGCGCCCCTGCGTCGATAGCGGCCAGCGACGCTGCAACGGCGGTTTCGGTGTCGTTATGGGTGTGGATACCCAGATGATCGCCGGGAATGCCCGCCTCGATCACCGCGCGTGTGATGTCGTGCACTTCGCGTGGCAGGGTGCCGCCATTGGTGTCGCAGAGAACAATCCAGCGGGCACCGGCCGCATAGGCGACCTTCACGGCTTGCAGCGCATAGGGCGCATTGCCTTTGTAGCCATCAAAGAAGTGCTCGGCGTCGAACAGCGCTTCGCGGCCTTGACCCACCAGATGGGCGACAGACGCGCGGATGTTGTCGAGGTTTTCGTCCAGTGAAATGCCTAGGGCGTGTTCGACGTGGAAATCGTGGGTCTTGCCAACCAAGCAAACGGCAGGCGTATTGGCATTCAACACGGCCGCCAAAACGTCGTCGTTTTCCGCCGAGCGCCCTGCCCGTTTGGTCATGCCAAAGGCCGTCATCGTCGCGCGCGTTTTGGGTGCGTTGTCAAAGAAATCGCTGTCCGTCGGGTTCGCGCCGGGCCAACCGCCTTCGATATAATCAACGCCAAGCAGGTCGAGCATTCCCGCGATTTCTTGCTTTTCAGCCGTCGAAAATTGCACGCCTTGGGTCTGTTGGCCGTCACGGAGGGTCGTGTCGTAGATGTAGAGACGATCCGTCATGCGAAAAACTCAGCGTGGGCTGCAAGCCCGCTTCGCGTCCGACCCGCCCCCAGGGCGGGCGCGAAATCGCTCCCACCCCCGGGCCAGACGCTGCGCTTTGTGGATTTGGAAATCATACTAGGCCCTCCAGTTTGGAAGGGTCGAAGTTTGAACCTGCGAGAAGTTCCACACCATCTTTGCTCATACGCACTTCAACTCCTGCGTCAACGAGCCCTGACTTTAGGCGGTCGACTTCTGAGAAGTCCTTAGTTTGCATGGCTGTATCGCGGGCACTTGAAAGACAGTTTTCGAAGTCGGACAGATCAAAGTACGGCTCGCTTTGCCATTCTAGAATTCCGTCCAGCCCAATTAGCTTCAAACCAAAGAGCAATTTTACACCTGCATCTTTTATGAATTTTCCTTTTTCAACCGTTGTATTCCCATCAGGCTTGAGTACTCGATTAGCTTGGATGTCGATGGCACGAATAGCGCGATACGTGTTCAAATCATCAACGAGGGAAGCCATCAAAGCATCTGATTGTTGCTCTTCCTCATGTTGGCAATAGCTATTAATTGCCACCGTAGCCGCAGCCTTCCACTTCCAAAGCACCTTCTCCGCCTCTTCCGCCTTCTTAACCGTCCAATCCATCGGCTTACGATAATGCGTGGACAAAAACACAAAGCGGATCACTTCGCCCGGAACGCCTTGTTCCAACAGATCCCTCACCGTGAAGAAGTTGCCCAAAGACTTGGACATCTTCTTGCCCTCGACCTGCAGCATTTCGTTGTGCATCCAGACGTTGGCGAAGCTATCCTCGCCCGCCTCGCAGCAGCTTTGTGCCTTTTCGTTTTCGTGGTGCGGAAACGTCAAATCCAGACCACCGCCGTGGATATCGAACTTGTCGCCAAACAAGGCCTTGGTCATTGCCGAACATTCAATATGCCACCCCGGACGTCCGCGACCCCAAGGGCTGTCCCACCCGGGAAGATCATCCGTCGACGGTTTCCAAAGCACGAAATCCATTGGGTTTTGCTTGTAGGGCGCAATTTCGACCCGCGCACCGGCGATCATATCGTCCACCGAGCGGCCCGAAAGCGAGCCGTAGTTGGCGTAAGATTTCACGTCGAACAAAACATGACCTTCAGCCTCATAGGCATGGCCCGAGGCAATCAGGTCTTCGATCATGTCGATCATCTGCTGAATGTACTCGGTGGCGCGTGGGGCTAAATCAGGTTCAAGGTTGCCCAAAGCGCCCATATCTTCCAGATACCACGAAATCGTTTCGTCTGTACGCTCTTGGATCAGATCCTCTAACGAACCGGCGGCCCCGGCTTCTTTGCGGGCAAGTGCGGTGGCGTTGATCTTGTCGTCCACATCCGTAAAGTTTCGCGCATAGGTAACATGATCCTCGCCATAAACGTGACGCAGCAAGCGATTGAGAACATCGAACACCACCACAGGACGGGCATTGCCGAGGTGCGCACGGTCATAGACCGTCGGCCCACAGACATACATCCGCACGTCTTCAGGGTCGAACGGCGTAAAGATTTCTTTCTTACGCGTCAGTGTATTGTGCAGCTTAATGGTCGTCATAATGTCCTCGCACGCAATTGGCGCGGGCATATCAACTTGAAACTAGGTTTGAAATAGAAGAACGCCCGCAGAGAGATTTCAGCAGGTAATACAGTCAATAATAATGATCGCTGTCATGTTCATGGCGTCTGTTTAGCGGATTGCTGACCTCGGCGTCAAGGTGCTTGACCCGATCACGCCTTAGGACCATCGTGTTGGAATGAGCAGAGATATCATCAATTCGATTTGCCAAGCCCTTCCGGGCACCTCGCATTCAGACCCTTGGGGCGAAGGCCACGACGCATGGAAAATCGGTGGCAAAATGTTCGCCGTGATAGGCACACAACAAAACGGCGTGTCCGTCAAAACCCGAGACGTTGAGACCGCCCAAATGCTGATCGACGCGGGCGTCGGAACCAAGCCGCCCTATCTTCATCGTAGCTGGGTAAGGTTGCCGCTGGATTGCGACCCTGAAGAACTAAGCTTCAGGATCACCGCGTCTTACGACATCGTTCGGTCTTCATTGACGAAGAAACTACAGGCGACATTCGCGCCGCGTACAGATTAGACGTAGGTCACGACCTCAAATTCGATACCGTCGGGACCGTCGAAATAGAACCGTCGCCCGGGTTCATAGTCATCGTGATTTGTCGGCTCATACCCAGCATCGATAACCTTTTGCTCAACCGCATTGATGTCATTCACGACAACGCCAATATGGTTCATTCCGCCCAATTGCGTGTAATTGTCCGGCGGCGCACTTAGCTTGCCCGGCGGCGTGTAGAGCGCGACGTAACTGTCGGCTTCCCCGACATGCACTGTGCGGCCGCCGCTGATCGCGGCCCCCTGCCAACGGATTTTCCAGCCGAAAATATCAATCAATTCTTGCGCCGTGGCGTCTGGATCGGTGACCGTGTAATTTACGTGTTCTATGGGCATCTGCTTGTCTTTCCTTGAAATTGCTCAACGAATCATAGACTACTTGTTAAAGTATACTTTAATTCAAGTGAAAAATTCATGGGGAAGACAGATGCGATTAAGACAGGGTTTAACGATTGGCGACGTTGCTAAAAGAACTGGTCTCGCGGCGTCTGCGATCCGGTATTATGAGGACATGCGTCTTGTGTTTCCGTTTCGCAACGACACAGGGCAGCGCAGGTTTGCGTCGGCTGATATTCGGCGATTGTCGTTTGTTATGATCTCTCAATCCCTCGGGTTTAGTATTGCTGAAATCCGTCACGCGATGGCCGCATTGCCTGCTGAGCGCGCGCCAACCAAGGCGGATTGGACGCGGATTTCAAACGGGTTTGGCAAAGTCTTGGACGCGCGCATCGTCAAAATGCAGCGCCTTCGCGACAGGCTGGATGGTTGTATTGGATGTGGCTGTCTCAGCCTGAAAACATGTGCGCTTTATAACAAGAACGACGCTGTTGCCCAGTCGGGTTCGGGGCCGCGCCGTCTTTTGGATTCAGATTGACAACGCTGGTGCGAAGTGGATCGTACGGCCAATCACAATGAGGTCGACATGAAGTTATCACACCGGATCAAACACATCCTTGGCGACGGTTCTGACGGCTGGGGAGTCTTCTACAAAGCCCGCGACATGGTGCAACAGGGCATTGACGTTGTTGAGCTTACGATTGGCGAACACGACATCCTTACGGACCCGCTCATTCTAAGTGAAATGAACCGGTCCGCCATGCATGGAAACACAGGCTATGCGGCCATTCCGGGCATTCATGCCTTGCGCTGTGCCGTTGCAAAGCGGGTGATGCAAGAAACGGGCGTCGCGACGACGTTTGAAAACGTGTTGATCACACCGGGGGGCCAGTCAGCCTTGTTTGCCGCCCATATGGCCGCCTGCAATCCCGGCGATACCGCGCTATTCATCGACCCCTATTACGTCACCTACCCCGGCACAATTCGCGCAGCGTCAGCCTTGCCTTGCGCCGTTGCCGCGTCCTCCAGCAAAGGGTTTCAGCCCTCGGCGAGCGACATTGCGCCAATGGCAAGCGGCGCTTCGTCGCTGCTGATCAACTCACCCAACAACCCGACCGGCGTTGTCTATTCCCGAGAGACACTCAACGAGATCGCCCAAGTTTGCATCGAAAACGACCTGTGGCTGATCTCGGACGAAGTTTATGACACCCAGATTTGGGAGGGCGCACATATTTCACCCCGCAGCCTTGAAGGCATGGGCGACCGCACGTTTGTTGTCGGGTCAATGTCCAAAAGCCATGCGATGACTGGCAGTCGCATTGGCTGGCTGATCGGACCCAAGGACGCAATTTCGCACCTTTCGGATTTCTCAACCCATACCACTTACGGTGTGGCCGGTTTTATCCAGCAAGCCGCGCTTTTCGCGTTGGAACAAGGCAAGGATTTTGAGGCAACCATCGCTGACCCTTTTCGGCGACGCCGCGACATTGCAGTTGGGATTGTCGGGCGATCGAACGCGATTGGTCTTATTCCGACCAAAGGCGCGATGTATGTGATGCTCGATATTCGCGCGACGGGTCTAAGTGGTGAAGGGTTTGCCGACAAATTGCTGGACGATCATCACATTGCCGTCATGCCGGGCGAAGGGTTCGGAGACGCTGCCGCAGGCCATATACGCGTCGCGTTAACCGTTGATGACGATCGTTTGTCCGAGGCTCTGCACACATTGGTTGTCTTTGCCGAAGGGCACGTAAAATAACGTGTCGCTTTTGAACCTCGTGTCGCAAAACGGAAAGACGCACCGCATCAAAGATCGAAACTGACCGGAACGCAATTGGATTGGTCATGCAAAACGATCTTAGTAAACTTGAACTGGTCAGCCGCACCATAGGTGCCGAGCGTGGCCGCGCAGCCCGAGGAAGGCCGTGTTGGGGATAGTTTTTATCACCCCAATACCACGCCCTTTTACTGCTGGATTTCCAAAATGACCGACCCAAAACCAAACCGCGCCGCCCGCTCGGGTGGCCGCAACGCGCGCCGCGCTGCCCGATCTGCGGCCTTGCCTGATGAACTCCGCCCTATTCGGGCCGGCATGTCTGGGGGTACGTTTAAGCCTCTGTCGGACGCTGACGTCTTGAAAATTCACGAATCCGCGCTTGAGGCGCTTGAAACCGTTGGTCTTGCAGACGCCCCGCCCAGCGGTGTTGAATACCTGACCAAGGCCGGTGCAATTCTGGGCGACGACGGACGCATCCGTTTCCCGCGCGCGCTTGTCGAAGACACAATTGCCAAGGCCAACCGGTCGATCACCCTACCCGGTCGCGATCCGAAATATGACCTCGATCTATCAGGCACACGGGTTCACTACGGCACTGCTGGCGCGGCTGTTCACATGGTCGACGTCCACGGGCGCGAATACCGCGAAAGTCTGTTGCAGGACTTGCATGACGCGGCGCGTATTACCCAGCAGCTTGATAATATCCACTTCTTGCAGCGCCCCATGGTCGCGCGCGATATTACCGACAATCGTGAAATGGATCTCAACACGATTTATGCGTGCTGTTCGGGCACCAAAAAGCATATCGGCACGTCGTTCTCTGAACCCGATTTTATCGATGACGCGCTTGAGATGCTCTATATGATTGCCGGCGGCGAAGACAAATTCCGCGAGCGTCCGTTCGTTTCAAATTCGAACTGTTTTGTTGTGCCGCCTATGAAGTTCGCGACCGAAAGTTGTGAGGTGATGGAGAAATGTATCCTCGGTGGCATGCCGGTTTTGTTGTTATCCGCAGGAATGGCTGGGGCCACCGCCCCGTCGACCGTCGCAGGTGCGATCACCCAAGCCGTTGCCGAATGTCTTGGCGGGCTTGTCTACGTCAACGCCGTGAAACCCGGGGCGCCTGCAATCTTTGGCACATGGCCGTTTGGTCTTGATCTAAGAACCGGCGCGATGAGTATCGGGTCAGGCGAACAGGCGCTTTTGACTGCCGGATGTGGTCAAATGCACCAGTTCTACGATCTTCCGGGTGGCGCGGCCGCCGGGGCATCGGATTCCAAACTGCCCGACATGCAGGCGGGATGGGAACAGATGTGCACCAATCTATCGGCCGGTATTTCGGGTGTAAATATGGTCTACGAATCTGCGGGAATGCATGCGTCATTGCTTGGGTTTTGCCACGAAAGCCTGATCCTCGGGGATGATATCATCGGCCAAGCCCTGCGCTGTGTGCGTGGGATCGAAGTGTCAGATGAGACCATCGCGCTAGATCAAATGCGCGAAGTTTGCCTTGGGGGAACGGGTCACTATTTAGGCACAAGTCAGACCCTTTCGCGGATGCAAGCCGATCACGTCTACCCGACTTTTGGCGACAGAACGTCGCCAAAAGAATGGGCTGAGAACGAAAAACCGGACCTGATTGCCAAGGCCACAGCGCGAAAAGTGGCGATCCTTTCGGAGCCCTCGCCAGCGCGATTTGATCCGGTTCTAGACTTGGAAATTCGGTCGCGATTCACTATTCATCTGTCCTAGGCAACCAAACGCCGATCGCTGCCAAATACCCTTGTAAATAAAAGAGACGATTTGTCTCTGGCCTTTTGCGTGGGCGCGGTATAGGCGGTCGGCGAACAGGAAAGGCACGTCTTATGGACCTCCGTAATATCGCTATCATCGCCCACGTTGACCACGGCAAGACCACTTTGGTGGACGAGCTGTTGAAACAGTCCGGTGCCTTTCGCGCCAACCAAGCCGTTGCTGAGCGCGCTATGGACAGCAACGATCTGGAACGCGAGCGTGGCATCACGATCTTCGCAAAGCCAACGTCGGTTGAGTGGAAAAGCACACGTATCAACATCGTTGACACACCGGGTCACGCTGACTTTGGTGGTGAAGTCGAACGTATTCTCAGCATGGTTGACGGCGTTGTGTTGCTTGTCGATGCCGCCGAAGGCCCGATGCCACAGACCAAGTTCGTGACCGCAAAAGCGCTGGCCCTTGGCTTGCGCCCGATTGTTGTTCTCAACAAAGTCGACAAGCCTGACGCGGAACCAGACCGCGCGCTTGACGAATGCTTTGATTTGTTTACGTCGCTTGATGCTGACGACGATCAGTTGGACTTTCCGCATATGTATGCGTCCGGTCGTAACGGATGGTGTGATGCGGAATTAGATGGACCTCGCAAAGACTTAGACGCCTTGTTTAACCTTATTGTGAACCATGTCCCAAAGCCGCGTCAGTTGGCGCATCAGGATGAAGACTTTACGATGCTGGCCACCACATTGGGGTCTGACCCGTTTGTTGGTCGCCTGTTGACCGGACGAGTTGAGACCGGAAAACTGAAGGTCGGTGCTACGGTTCAAGCCCTTAGCCGCATTGGCCAAAAGATCGAACAGTTCCGTGTTACGCGTATTCAGGCGTTCCGTGGACTGGCCCAACAAGACATCGAAGAAGCCATGGCGGGTGACATTGTGTCTATTGCAGGCATGTCAAAGGCGACCGTTGCAGACACGATCTGTGCGCTTGCCGTCGATCAACCGCTTGATGCGCAACCTATTGATCCGCCGACGATTACTGTCACTTTTGGCATCAATGACAGCCCCTTGGCTGGACGGGATGGCAAGAAAGTTCAAAGCCGCGTTATTCGCGAGCGTCTGGCCAAAGAAGCTGAATCAAATGTCGCGATAAAAATCGCTGACACCCCCGGTGGTGACGCGTTTGAGGTTTCGGGACGTGGCGAACTTCAGATGGGTGTTTTGATTGAGAACATGCGGCGTGAAGGCTTCGAACTTTCAATCTCGCGGCCTCAGGTGATCATGAAGGAAGAAAACGGCAAAACCATAGAACCCATCGAAGAAGTCACCGTTGACGTTGACGATGAATACGCAGGCGCCGTGATTGAAAAGTTAACCGGTGTGCGCAAGGGTGAAATGACCGATATGCGCCAAACCTCTGGCAAGACGCGCATCATCGCGACTGTGCCGTCACGCGGTCTGATCGGTTATCACGGTGAATTCTTAACAGATACCCGTGGAACTGGTGTTTTAAACCGCGTGTTCCATAGCTGGTCGCCGTATCGTGGACCCATTCCTGGTCGTCGCGCTGGTGTGCTGATCTCAATGGAAGATGGTGTTTCGGTCGCGTTCGCGCTTTGGAACCTTGAAGACCGTGGCCGCATGATGATTGGCGCTCAGGAACAAATCTACGCGGGCATGATCATCGGAGAGCATAGCCGCAACAATGATCTCGAGGTTAACCCCTTGAAAGGTAAGAAACTGACCAACGTTCGTGCATCTGGTACAGACGAAGCGGTTCGCCTGACAACACCGATCAAACTGTCCTTGGAAGAAGCGATTGCCTACATCAACGACGACGAATTGGTAGAAGTGACGCCGAATTCCATCCGGTTGCGCAAGCGCTATCTTGACCCGCATGAGCGCAAGCGGATGTCGAAAAAACCAAGCTAAGATTTCAACGGGGTGTTTCATAAACGCCCCGTTTTCTTTTGTACCATTTGTCAAATTTGCACGTCGAAACCGTCCAAATGCCGTGATCTTCGAAAGATCGCCCCTTTTGGCTGATGAACGCAGGCAAACGCAATTGCGCGACGCCACACGCGCATGGCGAAACACAAACTCTACCCATTGTGAATAAATCCGTGCATAAGGCCTGCAACTGAATCGTAGCTCAATGAAGGACCAAAACGATGCACGATATTCGAGCGATCCGCGAAAACCCTGACGCGTTTGATGCTGCCATGGCACGCCGCAAACTGACCGGTGTTTCGTCCGAGGTTCTGGCACTGGATGAAGCGCGCCGATCTGCGATTTTGGCAGCCGAAACAGCCCAATCAGACCAGAAGAAAGCCGCCAAAGACGTTGGCGCTGCGAAGGGTCGCGGTGATGACGCAGAATTCGAACGTCTGCGCGCTTTAGTGTCTGCCAAGAAAGACGAAGTCAGCGCAATGCAGGCTGAGGCAAAGGTGAAGGACGACGCCCTTGTTGAGCTTTTGATGGGCCTACCCAATCTGCCCTACACTGATATTCCAGATGGCGCTGACGAAAGCGACAATGTTGAAATTCGCACATGGGGCACGCCTCGCGATCTGAATTTTGTGGCCAAAGAACATTACGACCTTGAAAGCGTGAAGCCCGGCATGGATTTCGAAATGGCGGCCAAGCTGTCAGGGTCGCGCTTCATGGTGCTTAAGGGGCCAGTGGCGCGTGTACACCGTGCTTTGGCGCAATTCATGCTGGACACCCATGTGGACGAGCATGGATTGGAAGAAACATGGACGCCGGTTCTTGTGCGTGAAGACATGATGATTGGCACGGGCCAGTTGCCGAAGTTCGGCGAAGACAGCTATCAGACCACTGATGGCTGGTGGTTGGTGCCAACGGCCGAAGTGCCTCTTACGAATACGGTGAATGGCGAAGTGGTTGACGAGGTGTCTCTGCCGCATCGCATGGTTGCCCACACACAGTGTTTCCGGTCCGAGGCAGGCTCGGCTGGGCGTGATACGTCGGGTATTTTGCGTCAGCACCAGTTTGAGAAAGTCGAGATGGTGTCGATCGTACATCCAGACGACTCTGAGGCCGAACACGCCCGCATGACGCGGTGTGCTGAAGCGATCCTCGAGAAGCTGGAATTGCCGTATCGCACCGTCGTTCTGTGCACTGGTGACACGGGCTTTGGCGCGCGTCGGACCCATGACATCGAAGTTTGGGTGCCCGGACAAAACATGTTCCGCGAGATCAGTTCAGTTTCGACCTGTGGCGATTTTCAGGCGCGCCGAATGAACGGACGCTTTAAGCCGGCGGATGGCACCAAGCCACGTTTCGTGCATACGCTGAACGGCTCGGGTCTTGCGGTTGGACGGGCGTTGATTGCCGTGCTTGAAAATGGACAGCAGGTTGACGGCTCGGTTGATTTGCCCAGCGTTTTGCACGGCTACCTTGGCGGGAAATCCCGTTTGACGGCCGAGGGCGAGCTGGCCTGATGACCGATAAGATTATTCCTGCGCCCGAACACGCTAGGGCATTTCGCAATGCCTTAGGCACGTTCGCCACAGGGGTAACCGTTGTTACGACGACGGGTCCGATTGGGCATGTTGGCATTACTGTGAACAGCTTTTCGTCAATCTCGCTTGAGCCTGCTTTGGTGATGTTCTCAGTCGCGAAAGCGTCAAAGCGACATGATAGTTTTGCCGACAAGGGCGCGTTCGTCATTCATGTGATGGCACAGCCGCAGGACGATATCGCGACGGCGTTTGCAACCGATGCGCAAGCCTTTGGCGGGGCCGAGTGGTCAGAAAACCCCGAAGGTGTGCGGGTGATTTCAGGCTGTATGGCGGCGTTTGAATGCGAGACCTACGCCGTTTACGACGGGGGCGATCATGCCATTGTCGTAGGACGGGTTGTGCGATTTTCGCAGAATGCTGGCGATGGGTTGCTTTTCAGTCAGGGAAAATACGGCCGCTTCATCTAGAGCGGTCTTTGAAATCAACGCGGGGGCACTGTCCCTTGCCCAGTCAAAAACCAATGAGGCCAATCATGAGCTTTGATCGATCAGTCAAAATCGCCCCGTCCATTCTTTCGGCGGACTTCGCCAATTTTGGGCAAGAAATTCAGGCCATCGAAGCGCAAGGTGCGGATTGGGTGCATATTGATGTCATGGACGGGCATTTCGTGCCCAACCTGACCTTTGGCCCCCCTGCAGTCAAAGCGTTCCGTCCCCATGTGAAAACAGTGATGGATGTGCATCTTATGATCTCGCCCGTTGATTCCTATATCGACGCCTATGCTGATGCGGGTGCAGATGTTCTGACGGCCCATATTGAAGCAGGTGCCCACACGCATCGCACCATGCAGGCCATTCGTGGTGCCGGTATGAAGGCCGGTGTCGCGCTCAACCCCGGCACCCCCGCCGAGGCTGTTGAGCATTTGCTGGACCTGACGGATTTGGTCTGCGTAATGACAGTGAACCCCGGATTTGGTGGGCAGAAGTTCATCGACATGACGTCGAAGATCCGAAAACTGCGCGACATGATTGGCGACCGCGAAATTCACATTGAAATTGACGGAGGGGTTGACCCTTCGACCGCGCCCTTGGTCGTTGCGGCGGGCGCTGACGTTTTGGTGGCTGGGTCTGCTGTGTTCAAAGGGGGCTCGGTCGACTCGCCTGAGGTTTATGGCGCAAACATGAACGCGATCCGAAAATCCTGTTCATAGGACATCGACTCGCCGTGCAAATCCCAAGCGTGGGGTATTCTTTAAAATCGGCCAGAATAATGGGCGCCCGATAAGACGCCCAGTCGGCCTTACCTTACCAGCCGATGTATTCGATGAATTCGCCCATCGCGTCGACCCAGAACACAAACGTCGCGTCAAACGTGCCGCGCGACATGCCGTCGACTTGGATCATGAAGTGCTGCAAAACCGGATCGTTCACTGCGTCTAGAAACGCATTGCCCATGACCTTTTCGATGTTCCATGAATTCATCGAAAGCAAATCCATCCCATTGGGATAGTCGAAAGCCACCGAGAACTGCAAATCTGTGCACTCTTGCCCCTCGGTGCAGCCATAGAAATTCATAACAAAGCCAACACCGTGAGCCGCGCTGCGGATTTGCGGATCGCCGTAGCTATCGATCGTCACGTCGGCTTTGTAACCCATGTCCTGGATCGCATTGACAATCGACTGCGGGGAATTCGCCGACACAGACGTCGAAGCCGCCGCAACGGGATGCACAAACAGCCCTGAAACCAACACTGTGATCATAAGGCGAGAGAGAAGTGGTTTGAACATGCGACGTCCTTTGCTTGGCTTGATTGCTTTAAGTATTGCACAAAGGATTGAAAACACCACGCCTTCATTTTACGGGTTCATCCCGCGAACTGGCGGTCTGCAATGGACATCACCCAGCAAGCGACTATAAACGCGAAAACCCCGAATTTGGAGCGCCAAACCCATGGTCGATATCGAGCAGCCGCAGATTTACCTGATTACTCCGTCCGAATTCGAACTGGCGGGATTTTCCGCCCAGCTTTCGAAAGTTCTGGATACGACTGAGATTGCGTGTTTGCGTCTTACCCTGTCGACACGTGACGAGGATCGTATTTTGCGAACTGCAGATGCCTTGCGCGAAGTGACCCATGCGCGCGATGTGGCGATGGTGATCGACAGCCACATTATGATGGTCGAACGGCTTGGCTTGGACGGCGTTCATCTTACGGACGGAGCGCGATCTTTGCGAAAAGCGCGTGACGAACTTGGCACCGATGCGATTATCGGAACCTATTGTGAACAATCGCGCCACGAAGGCATCAATGCCGCCGAAGCCAACGCCGACTACGTTAGCTTTGGACCCTTCGGCGAAACCCTTTTGGGCGACGGCGAACGCGCTGAAACCGAGCTGTTTCAGTGGTGGTCAGAGATGATTGAAGTTCCCGTAGTGGCCGAAGGAAACCTAACGGGCCAAGACTTCCGTACGCTCGCACCAATGACGGATTTCTTTGGGATTGGTGACGAAATCTGGGGCGCGGACGACCCATGTGTGCGTTTGACCGAAATCACCAATGCGATCACGTCGGGTCTATGACTTTGACAATCGCTTGAATTCGTAGCGCACGGTTTCTTCAAGCTCTAACGCCAATTGCTTTCGATCTGTCCAATCCTGCATATTCAGGGGCGGGCTACACATGATATCAACCGACCCGTTTTTGCGCGCGCCAAGGACTTGGAGGGCATGGTTCCCAAACTCCATATCGCCCCACCAGCCATAGAACCGCGGATCTTTGCCCTCTGGGGCATGATACACAACGGTGACGGGTTGAATATGCGCGTTGCCCCGCACTTCGTCACTTAGGAACGGCGCGAAAAGCGTTGTTTTAAAGGGTAAAACCCGTTTGTTGTCGCTTGAGGTGCCTTCGGGAAAAAACAGCAATCTATGACCGAGCGCCAACCGGTCGCGCAACGTATTGATGTGTTTTTTCGCGTCTTTTCGGTCTCGTTTGATGAATACGGTTCCTGTCAAGCGGGCCAACCATCCAATACCGGCCCAGCCTTTAACCTCGGCTTTGGCGACAAAGTAGATCCGCTTTCGCGCGTTCAGCACAAAAATATCAAGCCAGCTTGAATGATTGGCCACGACTGCCCCGGGTTCACGCATGACGTCTCCTTGAACGCGCAGATCAAGCCCCAGGATGATCAACGCCAGACGACACACGACCTGGGTAACGCGCGACGACAACGGCCGACTTTGGCCAAACATTGGGCGCTCGACCAGTCGAAACACCGCATGGACCAGCACGCCCAAGACGAGAACAACACCAAGCGGTACGCCGCGAATGACGACGCGAAGCCACCCAAAAACGCCCAACGGCGCGGGTTTTAGGTCTGGTTCATCTGACCAAGTCACACTCATGCCCGCCCCGATTTCTCATAAATCTTGCGCTGACGCGCGTTCATACGGGCCGTATCCAGAATGAGACAGATGTCCGTTGTATTGAAAGCATGATCGATAAAGGCGCCCTCGCCCACACAGCCACCCAAGCGCAAATAGGCTTTGATCAACGCCGGAGTCGCCAGCATAGCGGCCTTTGCATCAAGATCGTCTTTCGCAATCAAGTCCATCGATTGATACGCAGCGTCTTGCGCCCTGACCCGAAGGTAATCAGGTGCGAGATGACGATGATGAAGCAACGACAAAGGACCAGCAAATTGCTGCGGGTCGGTGCCGTGAAAGCTGGCCACGCCAAACAGGATTTCGATGTTGTTGGTCACTACGTAGTCCGCCAACCCGTTCCAGAGGTGATACATCGCCGTGCCGCCTCTATAGGCCGGTCTAATACACGAGCGCCCAAGCTCAAGCAACTTACGGTCCGATGTTTTTAGGACGCTAAGATCGTATTCGTCTTCGGAATAGAACTGGCCAATGACCTCGGCCTGATCTTGGCGCAAAAGGCGATAGACACCAACGACCTGATTCAAAATATCGGATGACGCATTTTTGTCGATCAAAAGCAAGTGGTCAAAGAAGGGGTCGAACTTGTCTTTCTCAAGCCGGTTTTCGTGATCAACGTCGGGCCCATTTGACCCCAACTCATCAACAAAAACGTCGTAGCGTACCCGCTGCGCTGCACGCAAATCTTCGGGTGACGTCGCCAATCTGGTCACAAATGTCGATGGGTGTGACTGCATACGAAACAAGGCCCTTTGGTTGGCTGTTCTTTTAGGCGGGGGGCGCAATGATGACAACCGCTTGTCAAATGTTACACTCGTTAAGGTTGCATTAACTCTTTTCCTGTTAGCGTTCTTGCGAGAACACAGGAGTCAGTGCAATTCGATCACTAGCGATAACAACTTTACCCCGCTCACGGAAATTAACGGTGATCCGATCGTCGATGTTGGACTGCACTTGTCCTAACCCCCAATCTGGCTGGTCAGGATGGCGCACCAACATCCCCGGTTCTAGCATTGCGTTCAATCCCGACATTCCACACCCATCTCAAGAGACTCTGTTTTGAACAATCCTAAACTGAACCTGCCGGTCTTACTAGCGGCGCGCATTTGCCATGACCTAATCAGCCCCGTCGGCGCGATCAACAATGGGCTGGAACTGATGCAAATGTCCGGTGATCTGTCTGGCCCAGAAGCCGGATTGATCGCAGATAGTGCCGAAAACGCGACAGCGCGGCTTCGATATTATCGGCTTGCATTTGGCATGTATGGATCAGGGCAAACAATCAGCGGCAATGAACTGGCAAGCATTGTGACAAGCCATTACAGCGAAGCGGGGTTCACGGTGCAGATGAATGCGGCTGACGGGATGACCCGCACACGGGCCCAAGTGGTGTTTCTGTTGTTGATGTGCTGCGAAACGGCCGTTATGCGCCGCGGGTCGGTGATGGTGAATGGCCTTGGTCATATTGAGTGCACCGGTCAATCCCCCTTAACCCAACACGGTCTGATTGGTGATCTTGTTCAAGACAACGACTGGCCAACGGACTTGGGCGCGGCCGATGTTCACTTTCCCCTAGCGCGTGCCGCCCTTATCGCGAACGGGCTGCGGCTAAACTGTGATCGACATGATCGCACGCTGACTCTTTGGACCGAACCCGCTCTACCCGACCTGCAAATCAATCGCGAACCGTCCCGTCCCCGACGACAAGGTACTTAAAGCTGGTCAGTTGTTTTGCCCCGACTGGCCCACGCGCATGCATTTTGCCAGTGGCAATACCGATTTCGGCACCCATGCCGAACTCTCCTCCGTCGGCAAATTGGGTCGACGCGTTGCGCATCAAAATGGCGCTGTCGAGCCGTTCAAAAAAGCGGTCCGCTATAGAGTCGTTTTCAGCAATGATGCAATCGGTGTGATTTGAACCGAACTTGCGGATATGGGCAATGGCGTCGTCCACATCAGCAACGGCTTTTGCCGCAATTATCATATCGAGGAATTCTTTCCCCCAATCGTCATCAGTTGCCGCCGTCGTGCCTTGGATATCCGAAAGCTTCGGCCCCGCGTGGACATCAACGCCTGCATCAATGAGCGCTCGAATGACGCCTTGGCCGACAGTATTGATGATGTCTTCGTGGATCAACAGGCATTCAGCAGCGCCGCAAATGCCAGTGCGCCTCGTTTTGGCGTTTAGCACGACCTTCAACGCGGTCTCAGGGTCTGCAGATTTGTCGATATAGATGTGCACGATCCCTTCTAGATGGGCAAAAACCGGTACGCGCGCTTCGCGCTGTACCAACCCAACGAGTCCCTTTCCGCCCCTTGGCACGATGACATCAACAGTGTCGATCATGGTCAAAAGCTTTTGAACCGCGGCGCGATCACGGGTTGGGATCAATTGGATTGCGTCTTCGGGCAGGTTTGCATCCCGAAGGCCTTGAACCAGGCAGGCATGAATGGCGCTTGAACTGTGAAAACTTTCAGACCCGCCGCGCAAGATGACGGCATTGCCAGATTTGAGGCAAAGCGCCCCCGCATCAGCCGTCACATTTGGGCGGCTTTCATAGACGACACCGATCACACCCAGAGGTGTGCGCACGCGGCGGATATTGAGACCGGTCGGGCGATCCCATTCCTCAATCACTTCGCCGACAGGATCGGCCTGAGCCGCAACGGCCATGAGACCATCAACGATGCTTTGAACGCGGCCTTCGTCGAGCATGAGACGGTCCATCATCGCAGGGGAAAGACCTTTGGTGCGACCAAAGTCGAGATCAAGCGCATTGGCGGCGATAATTTTATCACGGTTTCGCCAAACCGCATCGGCGGCTGAAATCAACGCGGCGTGTTTGCGTTCGGCGGATGCATAGGCCAATTGGGCGGCGGCAGCTTTGGCACGCTGGCCGATATCTTCCATGATGGCGTCAATGTTTTGCGTGTCAGTCATGTTATGCCTTTCTGCCGCTGCGCGGCGAAGTATGCCTCTGGCGGGGATATTTTTGGACACAAAAAGTTAGATGGCCATATCGTCCCGATGGATAAGCGCTGCGCGGGCCGGGTAGCCTAGAATGGATTCAATCGCGTCAGAGCGTTGGCCCTTTATGGCCTGAGCTTCGGTTGACGTATAGCGGGTCAGCCCTTGGCCGAGGTGTAATCCCGACGGGTCGCGCAAAGTGATGGGATCGCCGCGGCCGAAATCGCCCGAGACGCCGATAACACCAGCCGACAGAAGGCTTTTACCTTGCGTAAGGGCCTTTGCAGCGCCGGCATCGACAGTGACATCGCCCTTTGATTTCATCGTGCCGATCCAGCTTTTGCGCGCTGCCTGTGGGTCACCTTGGGCGACGAAATGCGTGGACTTTGCGCCGGATTCCAATGCCTGAAGCGGGCGAAGGACGGAACCTTCTGATATGATCATCGCGCAGCCCGACGACGTCGCGGTTTTTGCGGCCATCACCTTGGTTTTCATCCCGCCCTTTGACAGACCCGATCCAGCGTCGCCCGCCATGGCTTCAATGTCAGGTGTTATCGCTTGGATTTCGCTGAGATGCTTTGCGTTTTTATCCGTCTGAGGGTTGGCAGTATAAAGCCCGTCTACATCCGACAGCAAAACGAGAAGGTCAGCGCCAACGGTCACGGCGATCTGCGCGGCCAAGCGATCATTATCGCCAAAACGGATTTCATCGGTGGCCACGGTATCGTTTTCGTTGACGATTGGGACGGTCTCAAGACCGATCAAGGTTGCCAAAGTCGCGCGGGTGTTCAAGTAGCGACGCCGGTCCGTGCTGTCTTCTAACGTCACAAGAATTTGCGCGGTTTTTATGCCGTGGGGGGCCAAAGCTTCTTCATAAGCGCGGGCAAGGCGGATCTGGCCGACGGCGGCCGCTGCCTGAGATTGTTCGAGGCGAAGCTCTGAATTGGGCAATCCAAGCACTTGGCGGCCCAAAGCGATTGAACCCGAGGACACAAGCACCACGTCCACCCCACGTACCCGGAGCGACGCCACGTCTGCCGCAAGACCATGAAGCCAATCCGACCGAAGTGCGCCGGTATCTTTATCGACCAGCAGCGCCGAGCCTATTTTGACAACGACGCGTTTGGCGTCGTTTATGGGTGCCACGTCTCGGGGTCCTCGTTTTGCTTTTTGAGCTGCAGTTTATCTTCGTCGATCTTCTTACGCAAGGCGCGCAACACGGTGATCACCCCGTCTTGAGAAACACCCGACATGGGCAGAACTGTGCCGCCCGATGCGTCTTCAAGCTCGCGGACGTATTCGTGTTGGAATTCCTCGGGCAGCGTGTCGATTTTGTTGAGAACCGTAATCCGAGGTTTCTCGGCTAGGAAGCCACCATAAGATTCAATTTCATGGATAATGGTTTTATAGTCTTGGACGACGTTGTCAGACGATCCATCCACCAAATGAAGCAGAACCGAGCATCGTTCGACGTGGCCGAGGAACAGATCACCAAGACCTTTGCCTTCGGACGCACCCTCGATCAGGCCAGGGATGTCGGCGACGACAAATTCGGTGCTGTCAACACCGACAACTCCAAGATTTGGGTGCAATGTGGTAAACGGATAGTCCGCGATTTTGGGGCGCGCGTTTGACGTCGCCGCCAAGAACGTCGATTTGCCAGCGTTGGGCAACCCGAGAAGGCCGACGTCGGCGATCAATTTCAGGCGCAGCCAGATTGTCCGGTCGATGCATTCTTGTCCGGGGTTGGCGCGGCGTGGCGCTTGGTTGGTTGACGACTTGAAATGCAGGTTGCCAAACCCGCCGTTG
>Ga0316204_10002394_pt1 | contig 42761 bp, 36 predicted proteins | sample 6monrhotite_MG_2_FD_205661 | JGI IMG/M metagenome (GOLD analysis project Ga0316204, IMG submission 205661) | Microbial mat bacterial communities from mineral coupon in-situ incubated in ocean water Damariscotta River, Maine, United States -... | ecosystem: Environmental > Aquatic > Marine >... | reverse complement strand
AGGCGAGAGGGTGTTGCGACGTCAGATGCCTCGCCGCAAGGCGACATCAGGAGGCAAGACCTTGCGAACACGTGGACGGTTTTCGACGGAGACGAGCTGTTGTTGTTCCGGACGAATCCAGTAAAACCGGCCAGGTTTCGCAATGGATGCAAACCCAGGTGGGCATGCCAGACGACCCGAGAGTCAGAGCACAGGGGTGGGAGCGCGACGACGACGAAGGAGGAGACTTGCGCGGGAGGGGAAGCGCAGGTTCCCCTCCAGAGACAACGCTGGTTGGAAGCCGCGAATCCGTCAAAGTGGCTAAGACCCGGTCTGGAGGACAAGCACTAACCGTCACGATCCATGCGGCAGCCGCACAACCACTGACTCTCACGATCCCTGCGGCAGCCCCTGGCCCGTGCCCCCCACAGGCTCCCAGACATCAGCGGTTCCGTAGCCTCGAGCGTTCCGTCCGGCGGACCTGGGCTCGGTGGGCATGGGGCCGGTGGGCATGGAGCCGGTGGGGATTGGACCGGGCGGGTTCAGGCTGCCGCATGGATCGTGGAGGTCACTGGGGGTTGGGCTGCCGCATGGCTTGTGGGCGTTACTGCGGGCTTTCGGCCACTTTGACGGATTTGGCGCTGCCAACCAGCGTTGTCTCCAGAGGGGAACCTGCGCTTCCCCTCTCAGGCAAGTCTCCTCGTTCCTCGTCGTCGCCTTTCACTCCCCTGTGCAGTGACTCTCGGGTCGTGTGGCATGCCCACTTGGGTTTGCATCCATTGCGAAACCTGGCCGGTTTTACAGCGTGGGTTCGCAGAAGAGCAACACCTGGGCTCCGTCGAAAACCGTCCACGTGTTCGCAAGGTCTTGCCTCCTGATGTCGCCTTGCGGCGAGGCATCTGACGTCGCAACACCCTCTCGCCTGTGATGCTGGGACGTCGCGTTCCTCAAAGAGTCCTCTTCGCAGTTGGCGCGCGCCATGCGGCGCGGTCTGGTGGATCAACGGGGGGGCACAGGGGGCTCGAACCCTCGCGGCGCCAGCCGCCAGAAGACATGGGCCAGAAGACAGGGGGAGGGCTTCAGAAGCAGCGACTCAGGAGCGCTGAAGGACGAGCGAACCCGCCTTGCGGCGAGGCCGCTGACGTCGCAACACCCTCTTGCGTGAGGCGCTGGGACGTCGCGTTCCTCAAAGGGGCCTCTTCGCAGTTGGCGCGCCATGCGGCGCGGTCTGGTGGATCAACGGGGGGGCTCACAGGGGCCACGAAACAAGCTTGGTGCGCATTCGCAGTTGGCGCGCGCCATGCGGTGCGTGCAAGCCGCTCCGAGCCGCTCCGAGCTCCAAGTGCGGCGCCACCATCCGGCAGGGCCCGCACCACGGCTTCTCAAACCCCAGGTCGTCGAGGTCGACGGGCTCGGGCGTGAGCGCGGCCTATCAGCGCCCGCAGTCGGGACCGGCGGCGAGGCGGGGCCGCCGCGGCGCTTGCGCGTCGCGGCGGCGCGGACTCAACAGACCTGTCTACCAGGACCACTCATCGCTGGTCTCGCTGTCCTGATACTGGCAGCTCCCGGAGTCGGCGTTGTACTCACAGTACTCCTCGTAGGAGGCCACATCGTCACAGGTAGACGTGTACTGCTCCATTCGGGTGATGGGCTCGGAGCATTCGTCGAGGGTGATCTCCAGGACTCCGCACCCGTCCTCACTGGTGGTGGTGGTCACGCAGTCGTCGTCGGCCTCGCCGATTTTCTCCAGCGTGCTCTCGCCCTCCTCGAAGAGCTGAGCCATGTACTCCACGCCGTTCAGCGCCACGGTGTACTTGCCGGGCTGGACGACGGGGGCGATCAGGTTGGAGGTGTTCGGCAGCAGCGCCACCTCGAAGTCCACAGCCCCCTCACTCTGCGCGATGAAGCGCACGCTGCTGCCCTCCTCCTGCTCCTCCTCGGTCAGGGAGCCGATCAGGACGTAGTCGCTGTCATCGCCGTCCTCGACCCGCACCATGGTGAGCCCCGGCGGCAGCGGGTTGGCGAGCTCGTAGGTGTCGATCAGCGAGGAGATAGCGTACTCCAGGCCCTCGGTGTTGCAGTCGCGGAAGACGAAGGTGCGGAAGATCGTGTCGTAGAAGACCTGCGCGCAGAGGCGGGCCTCGGGATCGGAGTCGCTGATTGAGAAGTTCAGCATGGTGCCACCGGAGCCCGTCAGGCTCGATGTGTTTCTGTACTCAATGGACGAGGTGATCTCCTCGGAGCTCCGAAAGTTGGGATCGAGGCTGATGGGCAGCGGCACCCCCACCGAGCCAAACAGGGCCCCAATGGGGAGGGTGAGCGAGTACGTGTCTGACGAGGACGCGGAGCGACTGAAGGCATCCTCCACGTTCGCGCGGCTGATGGTGCTGTACCCGCGCGAGCCGCCAAAGCCGCTCCCCACGATGTCGCTGAAGGTCACGATGTGGACGTAGCGCGGGCCGGACAGGCGGGCGTGGGGGTTGGAGAGCAGCGGGTTCATATCAATCAGCGCCTGGACCTCATCGGCGGTCAGGTTCGAGATCATGCTGCTGTTGCTGGTCGCCGGATTGAGCAGCTCCTGCATCGCCACTCCCACCAATGAGCCGGCGCCGAGCAGCTCAAAGTCCAGATCCGCCGCGGCCTCAAGCAGCCGGAACTCAGGGCGGACCATGCCGACCATCACGTCGCCTGTGCCGGGACCGTAGGGGTTGTTGGTGGAGACGCTCAGCGCGAAGGACGTTGAGAGCTCCTGATAGGTGCCGATCCCCTCCGTGCGGCTGGTGGCCACGCCCGAGCTTGAGGTGTAGAAGGGGCCGATCCCCCAGCTCGTATCCACGCTCTGACGGGAGCTCTTGGACTCGTAGATGGACATGTTGGCGGCCTGCCCGGAGGTCTGCGTGAGGCGCGACCAGCTCTGATCACCGGGGGGGCGCCCGATCACCGCCGTGGGTACGAAGTAGGGGCTGATATCGGCGAAGGGCTCGGAGTTCTGCTGGAGGGTGAGCGGCACCTCGTAGGTGTAGGACTGCCCCTGCGATATGCCATCCAGAATGCTGGCGTCGGGGGTGATGGTGATGGCGAGGGTGATCTGACTGTCGATCCAGTCAGGACGGAGCCCTGGCTCGATGAGCCAGCTCGTGCCGCTGGAGTTGACGGGGGTGGGCAGCGATGACCAGGCGCGGGTGACCGCCGAGGTGGTGCTGTAGGGGATGGACTGGGCGATGTTGGGGTAGCCGGGGATCCCGAAGGTCGGGGTGACGTCGACTGTGATGTCGATATCAAAGGCGTCGAGTACCGAGTCGGGGAGGTGGATCTGGGCCGCGTGGCTCTCGGACCAGCTCACCGGGAAGTAGGTGAAGGTGTCCTCCAGGTCGGCCTGGATCGGGACAGGCAGCGCCCTGGAGGTCAGGTACAGATAGCCACCGGAGTGGTCTCCGTTGACCTCGACGCTGCTGTCGAGCCTGAAGCAGCCGTCCGAGCCCAGGCAAGGGGGGGCCTCCAGGCTGCGGGCGGTGTCGTAGCTGAGCTTGACATCGGCGATGGTCTGCTCCGCGCCGAGGGGCCAGACCTGAGAGGCCGAGGCGGCGGGGGCCAGGGCCGCGAGGGCGGTGGCGGAGGTGAGGAGGACGCGCAGGAGCTTCGAATAGGGGGGGCTCGACACAGGAGACTCCAGAGGTGAACAGCCCAGGTTCGGGCTGCTCCCCCATGGCAATCCAGCGCTCCTCGCCAACTCCTGCGATCGGAGCTGACTGCCCTCCCCCAGGCCGGCAGCAGCGCGGGCGTCAGTCCGCCTCTTCCCGGGTGATCAGCTCCAGGTGGAAGCAGCGCGCCTCACCACCAGCGGCGCACAGCGGCTCCAGCAGCGCCACGCTCCGCGCGTGCCAGCGCTCGGCCAGCGCGGCGTTCGGCGGCACCCCCACCTCACAGATCCTGTTGTCCCCATACATGCCGCTCAGGTAGTCGCAGGCGTGGTAGTCCCCCTGCTCACAGTCCCTCCCGAACACCTCACCCGCCTCCGCGCACCACGCCGCGGCCGCCTCCAGATCGACCTCCCCCCCGAAGACATGAGCGTTCTTATAGCTTGAGCGCCAGCTGAATACAGCTGCCCGCGTGCGCCTCCCGACAGAGCCCGGCGAAGCGCTCCCGAGCCTGCGGGATGTCCACGCGGAGGGCGCGCCTGGGGGTGATGGAGGACACCACCCCGCGCTGGTAGTCAAACGCGGCGGTGTTGCAGCTCATCGGATCGCCCGCGGCGCACTCAGCCGCGAGGACCAGATGCTGCTCATAGTCATCGAGCTTGCCGGGGCAGCCATAGCCGCGCGTCTCCCTGCTGGAACACCACGACTCGTAGAGGCTGTCGGCCCGCGCGATCTCCGCCGGCACGCCCAGCCCGTAGCGCAGGCAGACGCTCAGCTCGCGGCAGCCGCTGACTTACAGCGAAAACACAGCGAAAACACAGCGAAAAGGTGGCCCGCGGAGGGCCCCACGCCGTCGACATGGGGCGGACACCTCCGCGGGCCTGCATCTTCTCAACTCAGCAGGCGACCTCGTCCCGCTGGGCCGCCCCATCCGTGGGGGCGTAGCGCTCGAAGCGCATCGTGAAGGTGCCCGTGCCCGAGGTGGCGCTCCGCAGCGCCCCCGCGTAGCCGAACAGCTCCGCCAGCGGCACGCTGGCCTCCACCCGGGCCAGCGCGCCCACGTCGGTGGACTTCACCTGACCCCGGCGGCGGGCGATGCCGCCCAGCGCCGCGCCCAGGTGCTCGGCGGGGGCCTCGACGACCACCGCCATCACCGGCTCCAGCAGGACCGGCGCGCACACCGCCAGGCAGGCGCGGGCGGCCTGCCGGGCGGCGCGCTCGAAGGCCCGATCCGAGGAGTCCTGGACGTGGATGCCCCCGTCGATCACCCGCACCTTCACGCCCGTGACGGGCACGCCGGTGCCGGCGCCTTCGGCGAACGCCTCGCGGAACCCGCGCTCCACCGCCGCCCGGTAGATGTCCGGGATGGCGCCGCCGCGCACGGCCCACTCGAAGACAAAGCTCTCTCCGGTCTCTCCGCACGGGGACACGGTCCCGATGATCCGAGCCCACATGCCGAGGCCGCCGTTCTGCTTGTTGAGCAGGTGGTTGAACGGGGTGCCGACGGTGGGGCGCTGGCGCAGGGCGACCGAGGGCGCGCTCACGCGCACCTCCATGTCGTAGTCCCGCCGCAGGCGCTCGACGACCACCTCCAGGTGCAGCTCGCCCATGCCCTTCAGGCGCAGCTCGCCGCTCTCGCGATCGACGCGGACCGTGAGGCTCGCGTCCTCGCGGGCGAACACCGCCAGCGTCGCGGCGAGCTTGTCGTCGCGCCTGTCGGCGGAGGTGACCGCGACCTCCATCACGGGCTCCGGGGGAGCCCCGGCGTCCAGACGCAGGTCGAGCCCGCCGGTCAGCGTGGTGCCCGAGGGCAGATCCACGCCGAACAGCGCCACGATGTCGCCGGGGCCGGCGCCGTCGATGCGGGTCAGCTCACCGGCGTGGAGCCGGCCGAGCCGCCCCGCGCGCACCCGGCGGCCCGAGACGCGCTCGGTGAGCGCGCCGCCGGCGGTCAGGGTGCCCTGGTAGATCCGCAGCCAGGCCAGCGGCCCGTAGCGGGTCGCCTGGAGCTTGAAGATCCGCGCCACGAGCGGCGCCGCCGGGTCCGTGACCAGGCGGACGGCGAGGCCAGACGGATCCATGGCGTCCACGACCCGCTCCGAGGGATCGGGCAGGTAGCGGGTAGCGGCGTCGAGGAGCGGCGCCACGCCGATGTTGCGCACGGCGCTGCCGAGCAGGACGGGCGTGAGCCCGCCCTGCCGCAGGCCGCGGCGCAGGGCGTCATGGATGTCGTCTTCGCGCGCGGGTCGCCCGTCGATGAGCGCCTCGGTGAGCGCGTCACTGAACAGACTCGCCGCGTCCAGCAGCGCCTCGCGGGCGGCCGTCGCGTCCTCCAGGTGCTCGGGGGGCACGGGCCCCTCGACGACGTCCGCGCCGTCGAAGGTGAGCGCGCGCCAGCCGATGAGATCGATGACGCCGCGGTGCTCGTCGCCGAGCCCCATGGGGATCTGGAGCAGCACCGGGTAATGCCCCAGCCGCTCCCGCAGCTCGACCACCACCCGCGCCGGATCCGCGCCGGGTCGATCGCACTTGTTGATGAAGACCAGCCTCGCCACGCCCGCGCGCGCCGCGAGCCTGTCGAGGGTCACGGACTGGGCCTGGACCCCGCCCACCGCGCAGAGCAGCAGCGCCGCGCCGTCCAGCGCCGAGAGCGCGCGCTCCACCTCAGCGGTGAAGTCCACGTGCCCGGGGGTGTCGATCAGGTTCACGAAGCGATCGCGCCACACGAAGGAGGTCGCGGCCGCCTGGATGGAGATGCCGCGGTCCTTCTCGATGGCGGTCGTGTCCATGGTGTTGCCGGCGCCGATGGCGGCGGCGGGGTGTCGGAGCTTGCGGCTCACGAAGAGCACGCGCTCGGCCAGCGTGGTCTTGCCAGCGTCCACGTGAGCGATGATTCCGAAGTTTCGGAGGTTGGATAGGGCCTGTAAAGACAGGACATGGGTCGTCATGTCAGCTTCTCCTCGCCCCGCGAGCGGGGCTGTGGGTCGAAGCCGGGCGGACACCGTCACTCCATCCGGGCGGATTGAGCGTCAGCGGCTCACCCGGCGGTAGCAGAGGTGATCCGGTGATCACCTCAGGCGTGGTTCAAGCGGCGCGTCCGCTCAGTGCGGCAGCGCCAGCGCGCCTACCGCAGGGCGGCGCGCAGTAATCCCTTCACAATCGGCAAACCGATTCGTGCGGTCGTCAGGACTGGGGAGGGAACGTTGAACATCGCGGAGAAGGTAGTGCGGTTTGATGGGACGCCGCAACCCCGCGCGTGAATCCGCGGGGGATTCCGGGCTAGAATCGGGGGGTGTCCGCCTCCATCACCGCCTACGCCGTCGACCTCAACGCCCTGCGACGGGCGGTGGGCGGCGCCGATCCTGATCTGGAGTCGCGGATGCGCGACGCCGAGCTCCCCTCCATGGACCGGCGGCGGGCACAGGATCTGGTGTACCTCGGCGGCCAGTCGATGCCCTGGAGTGACGGCGGCTACGCCCTGGAGGCCCTCTGCCGCGTGCTCGGTCGCGAGCTCCCCGGCGCCTCCATGGGCCGCCTCGGCTACGACGCCGCGCCGCGCCTGAGCGAGGCCGATGAGCTGCTCGATGATCTGGGGGTCAGCCTCTCCTGGAGCCAGCTCTACCTGCTCTCCGGCCCGCCGGTGCCCCTCAGCGCCGATCCGGGCTGGCCCCGCGTGTTCCATCTGGAGGCCGGCGGCGTGCGCGCCGCCGCCGCCGCCGTCCGCGCCGCCATGGCCCCCGACCGCGGGGCCGCCCACGTCCAGCGCCTGCTGGCGCGCGCCCGGCGCGAGCGCGCGCCCCGCGAGACCATCAACGGCCTCCAGCGCTGGCTCGCCGCCTGGCCCGTGTTCGGCTCGGTGCGCCAGACCGCCGCCCTGCGCGCGCTGAACGAGCGGCGCCTGGCCTGGGCGAAGCTCACCCCATCCTTCGACCTGCTGGACGGCCTGAACTGGCGGGCCGCCGCGCTGCTGGAGGAGACCGCGGGCTGGCTCGGAGACGCGGCGTCGGGCGAGCTCGGGCTGGTCGGCTTCGAGTACTGATGGCGGCCGAGGCGCCGTCTCCTGTCGCCCGCGCCGGGCTGGTGGCCGCGCTCCTGCTGGCGCTGATCCACGCGGCGCTCCTCCGCAATGAGGGCCCCTACCCCCTGAGCGAGGACGCCTACATCTCGCTCCGCTACGCCTGGAACCTGGTCCACGGGAACGGCCTGGTCTTCAACCCCGGCGAGGCCGTCGAGGGCTTCACCAACCCGCTCTGGACGCTGCTGGGGGCGGCCCTGCTCGCGCTGGGCCTCCCCGAGGGGCCCGGCCTCCAGCTCGCCGGGGCGGCCTGCTTCGCCGGGCTCACGGCCAGCGCCTGGCGCTTCGCGCTGGACGGCGGGGCGCGCCCGGGGCTCGCGGTGGGCGCCGCGCTGATCACCGCCAGCGGCGCCACCGCCGCCTGGTGGTCTCAGTCAGGGCTCGAGACGGTCGCCTACGCGCTGGCGCTCTGCGAGGGGCTGCGCCGGGTGGCTGGCGCGGTGCGGGCAGAGCGGGCAGAGCAGGCCGGCTCAGCAGGAAAGATCGCATCAGCGGGCGCGGGGCTGACCTGCGCGGCCGCCGTCCTGCTGCGGCCGGAGGCGCTGGCGCCGCTGGCTGTGGTCGCGGCGCTCGCCGTCGGCCTCACGGCGCGCCGGGGCTGGCGCCCGGCCGCGACCCGGGGGCTCCTCGCCGGGGCCGCCGCCTTCCTGGTGCCCGTCGCGGGCTGGCAGCTCTTCCGCCTGGGCTACTACGGCGAGTGGCTGCCCATGACCTTCTACGCCAAGACCGGCGACGGCGCCGTCTGGGGCGCGGGCCTCGCCTACCTGCGGGACAACCTGAGCCAGTGCGCGCTGGCGCTGCTGCTGGCCCTGGCCGCCCTGGCCCCCGGCGCGCTGCGGCGACCGGCGGGGCTGTTCTGCGCGGCCCTCGTGCTCTTCCAGCTCCTCTACACCGCCCGGGTGGGCGGCGACTGGATGAACCACGGCCGCTTCCTGGTGCCCGCGCTGGCCCCGGCCGCGGCGCTGGGCGCGCTGGCCCTGGAGCGGCTCGCCGCCCGCTTCGCCCCGCCCCTGCTGGCTCTGGCGGTCCTCGGCGCCTGCGGACTGGGGCTCCTCCCCCACCTGCCGAGCGGCGGCGAGTCCCACGAAGAGCGCTTCGTCCACACCCCGCACCGCTACCTGCGCGCCGCCCGCTGGCTGCTGGCGACCACCCCGCCGGACGCTCTCGTGGCCACCCCGGCCATCGGCGCGCTGGGCTACGTGAGCCAGCGCCCCATCCTCGATGTGCACGGCCTCATCGACCCGGAGATCGCCCGCTACCGGGATCCCCGCTACGCCTTCGACGGCCCCGCCGGCCACCGCCGCGCCCACCCGGAGTACGTGCTGGAGCGCCGGCCCGAGCTGCTGTTCCTCGGCAACGTCTGGGTCGCGGACCAGCCCCTGACGCCGGAGGCGCTGGGCAGCGTGGACGCGCTCACGGGCACCGACCGCTTCCTGCTGGGCATGCCGGCCTTCTTCGAGGTGTACGAGGTGCGAAACTACCCCTTCGAGGGCCAGTGGATCGGGGTCGCCGTCCGTCGCGACAGCGCCATCCCGGCGCCCACCGCCCCCGACCTCCAGGAGGTGACGCCATGATCGAGCGCGTCTCACCCGAGTCCCTCGACGAGGTCTTTGACTTCGCCGAGTCCCTCTACACCGCCGACGCCATGTGGACGCCGCCGCTGCGGGTCTGGGAGCGCCGCAGGCTCCGGGCGGCCCTGGCGGATCCGGAGCGCGTGCGGCTCTTCGCCGCGCGACGGGACGGCGCGCTGGTGGGCACCCTCTCCATCCTCCGGGATCACAGCTTCGAGCGGACCCCCGAGGAGAAGGTCGCCTGGTTCGGCTACTTCGAGTGCCGGGAGGATCCCGAGGCGGCGACGGCGCTGTTCGCGGCCGCCGCCGAGGTCGCCCGGGGCTGGGGGGCGCACGTGATCCGGGGGCCGCGCAACCTCTCCCGGTTCGAGTTCGTGGGCCTGACGGTCGAGGGCTTCTCGCGGCTCCCGCCCATGCTCCAGGCGCACCACCTGCGCTACTACCCGGCGCTGGTGACGGGCGCGGGCCTCTCGTACCACCACGACGTGCTGGCCTATGAGACGCCCCTGGTGGCCGACGGCGGCCCCCGAGCGCTGCCGGAGAAGCTCACCCGCAAGGCGGACGGCTGCGACCTGCCGGGGCTGACCTTCCGGCGGGCGTACCGGCGGCGGCTCTCGCGGGATCTGAGCGCGGCCCACGCCGTGCTCAACGAGGCCTATGTGACGGTGCCGGACGTGCACCCCATGCCCCGGGAGACCTTCCTCACGCTGGGCCGCGCGCTCGCCTGGGTCGCCGACCCGGAGCTGATTCAGCTCGCCTTCATCGGCGATCGGGGGGTGGGCTTCGCCGTCTGCGTCCCGGAGATCAACGAGGCGCTGGTGCGCTGCCGGGGCCGGCTGGACGTCGGCGAGCTGCGGCGGGGCTGGCGCACGGTGGAGACCGCGGCCTTCAAGCTCATCGGGGTGGTGCCGGAGCTGCGCGGCAGCGGGCTGCACGCGGCCATGATCCGGCAGATCGTGCTGGGCGCGCAGCGGGCGGGGTACACCCGCATGGACGGCTCGGTCATCGACGAGCGCAACAAGCCCATGCGGGGCGTCGTCGAGGGCCTGGGCATGACCGTCTACCGGCGGTACCGCTTCTACCAGCAGGCCGTCTGAGCGCTCAGGCGACCCGCGCTCAGGCGACCGCGCGACGCTCCCCGCGCCGCCGCACCGCGATCCGCACCCCGTCGCTGGGGCGCAGGGTGACCGAGGCCGTCAGGTCCAGCTCGAACCCATCGATGGGCAGCACCTCGAAGGCCTGGAGCCACCGCGCCAGCACCAGCACCGCCTCCATGCGCGCGAAGTGGTTGCCCACGCACACGCGCTGCCCGCCGCCGAAGGGGAAGAAGCTGAACTTGTGGCGCTCCGCGCCCTCCAGCCAGCGCTCCGGCCTGAAGCTCAGCGGCTCCTCGAACCAGCGGGCGTCCCGGTGGACCACCCACGGCGACAGCAGCAGCACCGTCCCCGCCGGCACCGCGATGTCCCCCGCTGGATCCCTCAGGAGGATGTCCTCCGTGGTCAGCCGGCCGATGATCCAGGCCGGGGGATACAGGCGCATCGACTCCTGGAACACCGCGTCCACGAAGGGCAGCCGCCGGCTGTCCCGCGCCGTCAGCGCCGCCCCGTTCAGCGCCGCGTCCACCTCGGCCCGCGCCCGCTCCTGGGCCTCCGGGTGCCGCGCCAGCAGCAGCAGCGCGTAGCTCAGCGCCAGGGCGGTGGTCTCGTGCCCCGCCAGGAACAGCGTCAGCATCTCGTCGCGGAGCTGATCGTCGCTCATCCCACGCCCCCCGTCATCGCGGGCCTCCAGCAGCCGACTGAGCAGATCATCACCCAGCCCGTCCCGGCGCTTGCGATCCACGATCCCCTGGAGGATCCCGTGCAGGGCGGCCCGATTCCGGACGGCGACGCGCCGCGCTGACGTGGGCACCCAGGCGGGCAGCAGCCGCCGCCAGGTGTGGGTCTGCTGATCGAAGCCCACCATCAGCTCCTCCACCAGCGGGCCCACCCGGCCGGCCTCCCCCTCCAGCGACGCGCCGAAGAGGGTGCGGACGGCGATGTCCAGCGTCAGGCCCATCATGTCGTGGTGCGCGTCTCTGGGGCCGTCGGGGATCGCCGCCTGGGCGCGGTCCGCGCAGTCCACCATGGACTCGCCCAGCGCCGCCAGGTGCCGGGGCTGGAAGCTCGGCGCGATGAGGCGCCGGTGCTGCCGCCAGGTCTCCCCCTCGGCGGTGAGCAGGCCCTGACCCAGCACATCCGAGAGCCCCGCGGTGATGGGATCCTTCACCGTCGACGCCCGGTGCTTCACGAACACCTGCTCGACGAGGGCCGGATCGCTCACCAGCAGCGAGACCTGCGGCCCCACCTGAAAGCGCGCCACGTCGCCGTAGGTCCGGGCGAGGTGCGTCATGAAGACCAGCGGATCCTCACGCAGCGCCATCAGGTTGCCCACCAGGGGCGTCGGGTGGGGGCCTGGGAGGTCGGCGAGGGCTCGGGTCATGGTCACTCCTGCTACCCTCTAAATTAGAGCGTTCGCTCGGTTTGCGGTACTCGCCGCGCGCTCGGTTTCCACGAGGAGCCTCATGGATCGTGAAAGTCGACGTCGAAAGCCTACTCAAGAGCGCGCACGGGTCACCGTCGAGGCCATCATCGAGGCGACCGCTCAACTCCTTGTCGAAGATGGCTACGCCCGGACCAGCACAAACCGCATCGCCCGACGCGCCGGCGTCAGCGTCGGCTCGCTGTACCACTACTTCGGCGACAAGGACGCCATCGTCGACGCCGTGATCGAGCGGGTGCTCGAGCGCCAGCTCGCCGCGCTGACCGAGGCGCTGAGCGCCCACGCCGACATGGCGCTGGAGCCCGCGGTGCGCGGGCTGGTGGGGGCGGTGCTGGCCTCCCAGCGCATCGAAGCCGAGCTCTCACATGTGCTGCTCACCCAGTGCGCCCGCGGTGATCGGGAGCCCCTGGACAGCCGCTGGAAGCGCCGCCTGACCGATCTGCTGGCCGCGCAGATGCTCTCGGGGCTGCCCGTGCGCCCGCAGAACGTGGAGCTGGCGGCCTATGTCGTTGTGCACGGGGTCTTCGCCATCATCCGCGACGCGCTCTCCGAGCGGCCGGAGCTGATCCGCGGCGACGCCCTGACCCACGAGCTGACCGAGCTGGTCGTGCGGTACCTCAGGGCATAGGCCCGTCACCGGATCGTGAGCGCGATCTCCGTCAGCCCGGCGACCCCGCCGGTGACGACGTCACCGCGGACCAGCGGCCCCACCCCGGCGGGGGTTCCGGTGAAGATCAGATCCCCCGGCGCCAGCGCGAAGAGGGTCGAGAGGTTGGCGATGACCTCGGGGAGGCTCCAGATGAGCTCGCTCAGGTCCGCGTCCTGGCGGACCTCACCGTTGACCGCGAGCCAGATGCGCCCGGCGCCGTGGGCGTCCCACCGGGACCGGGGGACGACCGCCGAGGTCGGCGCGGACTGATCGAAGCCCTTGGCGATGTCCCAGGGCCGGCCGGCCGCCTTGGCCTCCCGCTGCCGATCCCGCCGGGTCAGGTCCACCCCCAGCGCGTAACCGAAGACATGCGCCATCGCGTCCGCCGGGGCGATCTCCGCGCCGCCGGCGCGCAGCGCCACCACCAGCTCGATCTCATGGTGCAGCTCCGAGGTCGCGGGCGGATAGGGCACCTCCCCCACCTCATCGATCGCCACCACCGCGTCCGCCGGCTTGGTGAACCACAGGGGGGCCGACCGTGTCGGGTCCGCGCCCATCTCCCGGGCGTGGGCCGCGTAGTTGCGCCCCACACAGAAGATCCGGCGAACCGGGAAGCGCGCCTCGCTCCCCTCGACCGGGAGGCTGGGGATCGACGGCGCCGGGATCACATACTCAGGCGTCTCATTGTCAGGCGTCTCATTCTCGAACATCGGTGCGCTCCTTCAAGGCATCCGCCAGCGCCGGCAGCGCCTCGCCGGCCCGCGCGTCCAGCCGCGCGGACACCAGCGGGTCGCCCCGGGTGGCGCCGAGGTTGATCATCGCGATGGGCACGCCGCGATCCGAGGCGCGGCGGACGAAGCGATAGCCGGAGAAGACCGTCAGCGAGGTGCCGACCACCAGCAGCGCCTCCGCGGAGGTCACCAGCTCGTAGGCCGCCTCGACCACCTCGCGGGCGACGTTCTCACCGAAGAAGACCACGTTGGGCTTCAACGATCCGCCGCAGGCCGCGCAGCCCGGCACCTCGAAGGCGCGGATGGCCTGGGCGTCCGTCAGCTCGGCGTCGCCATCTGGCGCGGACTCCGACATGCGACGCTCCCGCCTCAGCCAGCCGGGGTTGGCGAGGCTCATGCGGTGCTGCAGCTCCGCTCTGGAGTCCACCCGACCGCAGTCGAGGCAGACCACCTCCGCCAGCGCTCCGTGCAGCTCGATGACCCGATGGCTGCCGGCCTTCTGGTGCAGTCGATCGACGTTCTGGGTGATGAGCCCCGAGACGATCCCCGCCCGCTCCATGCCTGCGAGGGCGAGATGCGCGGGGTTGGGTCGGGCGTCATTCACCCGGAACTGTATGGGGTTCCGGGCGCGGCGGGCGGTCTCCGGGCCTCGGTAGTCGGGGATGCCCGACTCCGTGCTGCAGCCGGCGCCCGTCAGTACAGCGACCCTGCGTCCGCGCAGGATCCCGACCAGCGAGCTCAGGCTCAGTGCGCCTCTTCGGCGTGCTCGCCGCCGTGATCCCCGCCGTGCCCGCCGCCGGACGCTCCAGCGTAGAGCGCACCGATAAAGACGCTCGCGACGATGATCGTGAAGATCGTGGCGATGATGCCTGGGTACTTGTGAATTCCAGTGAATTCGGGCTGGGCCTGGTGAGCCATGGATCTACTCCGGTGACGAGACCGGTGGTTATCCTGCGCGGAGCGCTCCAGCTACGACGTGCGCTCAGACGTGCCGCAGTATATTCACCACCACCGCCTCCCTGAGAGGGTCCATGTCACCCTGGATCGCAGCCTTTGCTTTTGTCGGGATTGCCACCGCAGTCATCGGCGGGACGTTCCTAGCGTCCTTCGCCTTTCAGGTGAAGACCCGGAAGCCGTCCCCCCTCACCCGCGACACCTACGAGTGCGGTGAGGAGCCCGATGGCACGGCCTGGATCCGCTTCCACCCCCGGTACTACCTGGTGGCGCTGGTCTTTGTGTTGTTCGACGTCGAGGCGGCCTTCCTGCTGCCCTGGGCCCTGAACCTGCGCGACCTGGGCGACCTCGCCCTGGTGGACATGGGGATCTTCCTCGGGATCCTGCTGCTGGGCTGGGTGTACGCCTTGAAGAAGGGAGCTCTGAAATGGCACTAGATGAGAGCAACAAGCCCTTCGAGCACCCGGTCTACTCGGTGCTGGAGCAGATCCCGGGCGGGGCCATCGGCCTGACGACCCTCGACTCGCTGCTGACCTGGGGGCAGCGGAACAGCCTGTGGGTCTTCCCCATGGCGACCTCCTGCTGCGGCATCGAGTTCATGGCCGCGGCCTGCAGCCGCTTCGACATGGACCGCATCGGCAGCATCGCCCGGGGCACCCCCCGCCAGTGCGACGTGATGGTCATCGCCGGCACCATCACCGTGAAGATGGCCCCCCGCGTCAAGAAGCTCTGGGACCAGATGCCCGAGCCCAAGTGGGCCATCGCCATGGGCTCCTGCGCCATCTCGGGGGACTTCTACCGGGACATCTACAGCGTGGTGCCGGGGGTCGATGTCTTCATGCCCATCGACGTCTACGTCCCCGGCTGCCCGCCGAACCCCGAGGCGCTGCTCGAAGGGATGCGGGCGCTGCAGCAGAAGATCGAGGCGCAGCGGAACGGCACCTGGGTGGAGCCGGTGATCAGCGCCGATTCCCACGGGCTGCGGGCCCCGGGCATCCCCCGGGTGGGCTCCCCGTCCCGCGAAGACAGCGTCGACGAGGCCCAGCTCGCCAGCGTGCAGGGCATGGGCCTGGGCGGCGCAGAGAAAAGGGAGAACGAGTGATCCCCGATGACGCCAGGGCGCTCTTCGAGCGGCTGCTGGAGGAGAAAGACCCGCACCCGGAGATCGGACCGCGGGTTCCCTGTGACCAGCTGCTGGCGGTGGCCCGCGCGCTGAAGGAGGAGCTGGAGTACCGCTTCTTCGTCTACTGCGCCGCGGCCCACTTCCCGGCCCCCAAGGACGCTGAGGAAGGCACCCCCGCCGAGATCCTGGTCGCCTACCGCGTGCGTCGGCTGGGACCGGGGACCGTCACCGTCCCCTTCCACGTGCGGGTGCCCGTCGACACCGCCAGCCCCTCGCTGGCCTCGCTCTACGCGGGCGCCGACTGGCAGGAGCGCGAGCAGTACGATCTGGTGGGGGCGCTCTTCGAGGGCCACCCGGATCTGCGGCGCATCATGATGCCCGAGGACTGGGAGGGTCACCCCCTGCGCCGCGAGTACGCCATCGACACCCCTCACTTCCCCTGGAGATAGCCATGGCGTCCGTCGCCGACCCCAGGGTCAAGGATCTCGCCATCGGCGGCGTCCGGGTGCCCGCCGCCCTGGTCCGTGAGACCTGGCCGGATCCGTACATGGACATCGAGGACTACGACCCCGAGTCCGACCTGATGTCGCTGAACATGGGGCCCCAGCACCCCTCCACCCACGGCGTGCTGCGGGTGAAGCTGTTCCTCGACGGCGAGATCTGCGTCAAGTGCGTGCCCTACCTGGGCTACCTGCACCGCGGCGTGGAGAAGCTCTGCGAGAAGCTCACCTACGTCCAGGTGCCGTCGGTCGTCGACAAGAACGACTACGTCTCGCCGATGATGAACGAGCTCGCGGTCTGCATGAGCTTCGAGAAGCTCCTGGGGATCGAGGTGCCCGAGCGGGCGCTGGTGATGCGCACCGTCATCGCCGAGCTCCAGCGGCTCTCCAGCCACCTGCTCTGGGTCGGCACCTGGGGCCTGGACATGGGCGGCGCCATCGGCGGCGGCGGCAGCCTGTTCATACACACCTTCCGGGAGCGCGAGCTGTTCCTGGACCTCTTCGAGGAGCTGACCGGCGGACGCTTCCACTACAACCACCACACCCCGGGCGGCCAGCGGCACGACATCCCGCCGGGCTGGGAGGCTCAGGTCCACCAGGTGCTGAATGTGCTGGAGAGCCGGCTCATCGAGTACGAGGATCTCTGCACCGACAACCACATCTTCCAGGCCCGCACGGTGGGCGTGGGCGTGATCGACCCGGTCCTCGCCATGGAGCTGGGAGTGTCCGGCCCCGTGGCCCGCGCCAGCGGCATCGATCACGACCTCCGCCGGGACGCGCCCTACGCCGCCTACGACCGGGTGAAGGTCCAGGTTCCCGTCCGCCAGGAGGGCGACTGCTTCGCCCGCTACATGGTGCGTCTGGCTGAGATGCGCGAGTCCATCCGCATCGTGCGCTGCCTGATCGACGACATCCCCGAGGGGCCGATCTGCGGCGCCAAGATGGTCAAGCTGCCCGGCAGCCAGAAGGTCAAGGCCAAGGAGTTCGTCTACGCCTACTCCGCCATCGAGTCGCCCCGCGGCGAGCTGGGGACCTGGGTGGTCGGGCAGCCCAAGTCCGCGAGCGCCTACCGCTGCAAGATACGCCCCCCGAGCTACCACCTCGTCAGCATGCTGCCCTACCTGTGCGTCGGGCAGATGATCTCGGACATCGTGGTGGTGCTCGGCAGCCTGGATCCCATCCTCGGGGAGGTGGACCGATGACCTGGTACATGACCCTCCTGCTGGGCCTCACCATCTGCACCCTCGCCATGGCGTTGGGGGCCTGGGGCACCTGGTACGAGCGCAAGTTCGCCGGGCGCATGCAGAACCGCCCCGGCCCCACCGAGGTCGGCCCCTTCGGCCTCCTGCAGCCCCTGGCGGATCTGCTGAAGCTGCTCCAGAAGGAGATCCTCGTCCCCCGCGGCGCGGCCCGCTGGCTGTTCCTGGCCTCGCCCATCGTCGCCGCGGCCGGCACCCTGAGCCTGTTCGCGGTGATCCCCTTCGGCGAAGGGATCGTGGTCGCCGACCTGAACATCGGCGTGCTCTGGATCTTCTCGTTGGGCTCGGTGCTGGTGCTGCCGCACTGGGTCGTGGGCTGGGCGAGCAACAACAAGTACGCGCTGCTGGGCGCCATGCGCGCCGCGGCACAGACCATCTCCTACGAGATCCCCCTGCTGCTGGCCGGGATGATCCCCATCATGCTCGCCGGCAGCTTCAACATGGGCGACATCGTCGCGGCCCAGGACGGCTACCGGTGGTTCGCGCTGTGGCCGCCGGGACCTGGGGCCGTGGCCTTCGTGATGTTCTTCATGTGCTCGCTGGCGGAGGCCAACCGCATCCCCTTCGACATCCCCGAGGCCGAGTCCGAGCTGATCGGCGGCATCTCGGTGGAGTACACCGGGCTCTGGGCCGCCATCCTCCAGCTCGCGGAGTACATCCACACCCTGGTGACCGCGGCGGTCTGCTCGGTGCTCTTCCTCGGCGGCTGGGACGGCCCCTTCGTCGACGGTCCGCACTGGATGCTCCTGAAGACGATGCTCATCTACCTGAGCGTCTTCTGGATGCGCTGGTCCTGGATGCGCTACCGCTCGGATCAGCTGCTGGCCATCTGCTGGCATTACCTGCTGCCCATCGCGCTGGGCCTCGTCGCGGCCACCGCGATCTGGATCCGGCTGGTGGAGGTCTCATGAGCCAGTCTGAAGAAGCCGAGGTCCCCGCTGGAGGCGTCGAGGCGCTGATGCCGCGCGTCGGCGGCCGCTCGATGCCGCTGGTCAGGGCAATGCTGACGACCATCCGGAACCTCTTCCGGCCGATGACCACGACCCCCCTGCCCTGGAAGGGGAAGCGCCCGCGGGCCGAGCGCTACCGGGCGACCTTCGCGCTGGTGCATGACGAGCACGGCGACGAGGCCTGCATCGGCTGCAAGATGTGCGAGAAGATCTGCCCCTCGGCGATCATCACGGTGATCCCGGCGGGCCGCGGCGTGAGCCCCAACACGGGCAAGAAGCGCGGCTTCTGCAAGGACTTCACCCTCGATCTGAACGCCTGCCTCGTCTGCGAGCTGTGCGTCCAGGTCTGCCCGACCGACGCCATCATCATGCTCAAGGAGCGCGAGCCGGTGGGCTTCAGCCGCGAGGCGCTGGTCCTGACGATGGACCGCCTCTACGGCAACGAGAAGCGGGAGCTGCTCGCCTGGGGACGCGGCAGCGTCTTCGCCGAGATGCAGAATCCCAAGCGCGGCGAGCCGCCCAAGCCCAAGCCCGTCCGCAAAGCCAAGCCCGCCGAGGCCGCCAACCCCACCGAGGCGCCCAAGGCCCCCGAGGAGGGGTCATGATCGTCTTCATTCCGCTCGCTCTGGCGCTGGTCGCCTGCTCGGTCGCCGTCATCGCCACGAAGGATCTGATCCACGCGGTCCTGCTGCTCGGCGGCACGCTGATGCTCACCGCCGGCGCCTACGTGGCCCTGGAGGCTGACTTCGTGGCCGCGGTGCAGCTGATGCTCTACACCGGCGGCGTCGTCACCCTCCTGCTCTTCGGCGTGATGCTCTCCCAGCGCGTCGAGAGCGCCCGGGTTCTGGTGCACTCCAAGACCTGGCACCGGGGCCTGCTCTCCGGGCTCGCTTTCTTCGCCCTGGCCGCCTGGGCCATCCTCTCCTCGGAGCTCCCCGCCAGCGCCGTCCTGATCGAATCGGACGCCCAGGCCGTGGGCAAGCTCTTCCTGACACGACACGTCGCTGCCTTCGAGACGCTCTCGGTGCTGCTCCTGGCAGCCATGATCGGCGCTATCGTACTGGCGCGGAAGACAGACGCATGAGCACTGTCCCTCTTCAAGCCTGGATGCTGCTGGCCGCGCTGATCTTCAGCGTGGGCCTCGCCGGCCTCTTCACCCGCCGCAACGCCGTCGCCGTCCTCCTGAGCGTCGAGCTGATGGCCAACGCGGTCAACCTGAACCTCGTCGCCTTCGGCTACCACCGGGGGGATCTCGAGGGCCAGGTCATGGCGCTCTTCGGCGTCGCGCTGACCGTGGCGGAGATCATCGTGGGGCTCGCGCTCATCATCCTGATGAACCGCACCCACAAGAGCATCGACATCGACAGCGCCACGGAGCTTTCGGGATGACCGCCGGGATCTATGTCTCCATCATCCTCTTCGCGCCGGTGGTCGCCTTCGGGCTGCTGGCTGTCGCGGCCCCGATCCGCGAGCGGGGAACCCTCGCCGGCTGGCTGGTCGCAGCCGCCACCGGCGCCACCCTCTGGGCCGCGCTGGCGCTGTTCTTCGGACAGCTGAGCGACCCTCAGACCCTGGAGTGGACCATCCGCTGGATGTCCGGCGGGAGCGCGGACTTCGCCCAGGTCGGCTGGCGGGTCGACGGCGTGTCCGCCGGCATGGCCGTTGTGGTCAGCCTGGTCGCCTTGTGCGTGCAGGTCTACTCCATGGAGTACCTGGCCGACGAGGCCCCGGGGAGCCGGGGCCGCTACTTCTCCTGGCACGCGCTCTTCGTCTTCTCGATGCAGAGCCTGGTGCTGGCCCCCAACCTGCTGCAGCTCTTCATGGGCTGGGAGCTGGTGGGGCTCTGCAGCTACCTGCTCATCGGCTACTACTGGCGCAAGCCCGAGGCCGGCAAGGCCTCGCTCAAGGCCTTCTGGGTCACCAAGTTCGCGGACTCCTTCCTCCTCATGGGGCTGGTGGTGCTGGTCGCGGCGACCGGCAGCTTCTCCTGGGATCTGCCCGCGGGGCTCTCGCAGGGCACCATCACCGCGGTGGCCGTGCTGCTCTTCATCGGCGCCATGGGCAAGGCCGCCCAGATGCCGCTGCACGTCTGGCTGCCCGACGCCATGGCCGGCCCCACGCCGGTCTCCGCCCTCCTGCACGCGGCCACCATGGTCGCCGCCGGCGTCTACCTCATCGTGCGCGGCTGGCCGGTGTTCGAGGCCAGCGAGACCGCCCTCACGATGATGGTCTGGGTGGGCGCCGTCACCGCCTTCTCCGCGGGCTGCCTCGCGCTCCTGCAGGACGACGTCAAGAAGCTCCTCGCCTTCTCCACCTGCTCCCAGCTCGGCTACATGATGGCCGCCCTCGGCGCGGGCTCGATGGCCGCGGGCTACTTCCACTTGACGACCCACGCCTTCTTCAAGGCCCTGCTGTTCCTCACCGCCGGCTCCCTGATTCACGCGGTGCACAGCAACAACATGTCGGAGATGGGGGGGCTGCGGCGCACCATGCCGGTGACCTTCGGGCTCTTCATCATCGGCGCCGCCGCGCTGGCCGGGCTGCCCGGCGTGAGCGGGTTCTTCTCCAAGGACATGGTGCTGGAGGCCCTGAGCCACGACGCCCAGTGGGGCCCCCTGGTGCTCTGCCTGGCGGGCGTCGCGGTGACCGCGGCCTACATGACCCGGGCGGTGCTCACCATCTTCTTCGGCGAGGCGCGCGGCGCTCACAAGGCCCACGAGCCCGGGTGGCGCATGCTTGTGCCCATGCTGGCGCTGGGGGTTCCCTCGCTGGCCGTGGGCCTCTTCGTCGGCGACTTCCAGTCCCTCGTGGGTGAGCCCGGGTACTCGGCGACCGAGATGCTCTCGCACTTCATCGGGCTGCCGGCGCTGGGCGTCCTGCTGGCGCTGATCGGCTTCGGGGCCGGCTACGCGGAGTTCAAGGGCACGAAGCTGCCCGCCCCCGCCGGGCTCGGCGACTGGCTGCGCAGCCGGCCGATGGACCGCTTCTACGAGGCCGCCTGGAACCGGGCGGTGCTGGTGGTCGCCCGCGGCGTCGCCTGGATCGACCGCTACATCATCGACGCGGCCATGAACCTCGTCGGCTGGGGCGCGCTGGCCGGCGGTGACTACTCTCGACGAATACAGACCGGCCGCGCCGCCGACTACATGTGGGCTATCGGAATGGGTACTCTGGCGGTGGTCGCCTACGGCCTCCTTGGAGGGAGCTGATGGGCCTCCTCTCAGTGATCGTCCTCGCCCCCATGGCCGCGGCCGTGGCGCTCCTGGTGGTGCCGGATCGCTCCCGCGGGACCGTTCGGCTGGTCAGCCTGCTCGGCGCGGTGGTGAGCCTCGTGGGCTCGCTGGTGGCCGCCCTGCGCTACGACCTCGGCGTCGGCGGCGTGCAGCTCCGCGAGCAGCTCGACATCATCCCCCAGCTCGGCATCGCCTGGAAGCTCGGCGCCGACGGCTGGTCCATCGCGCTCATGCTGCTGACCGCGATCATCATCTTCGCCGGGGTCTTCGCCACCTGGACCATGGAGCGGCGCTCCAAGGAGTTCTACGCGCTCCTGCTGCTGCTGGTCACCGGGGTCTTCGGGGTCTTCGTCTCCCTCGACCTGTTCGTCTTCTTCCTCTTCTACGAGATCGCCGTCCTCCCGATGTACCTGCTCATCGGCATCTGGGGGACCAGCAAGGAGGTCCCCGCGGGCGGGCCCCTGGCCTTCGTCTGGAAGCGGCTGGACATCGGCGGCCGCGAGTACGCGGCCATGAAGCTGACCCTGATGCTGCTGGGCGGCAGCGCGCTCATCCTGGCGGCCTTCCTCGGAATGGTCGCCGAGGCCGGCGGCGCGACCTGGGATCTGGAGCGGCTCCAGAGCTTCGACTACTCCCCGGAGCTGCAGCGCTGGGCCTTCCCCGCCCTGTGGGTGGGCTTCGGCTCGCTGGCGGGCCTCTTCCCCTTCCACACCTGGTCCCCCGACGGCCACGCCTCGGCGCCGACCGCGGTGTCCATGCTGCACGCCGGCGTCCTGATGAAGCTCGGCGCCTTCGGCATCATGCGGGTCGGCATGGTCTGCCTGCCCGAGGGCACCCAGTACTGGGTCGCCGTCGTCGGCACGGTGGCCGTGATCAACGTCATCTGGGGCGCGCTCTCCGCCGCCGGCCAGACTGACCTCAAGTACGTGGTCGCCTACTCCTCGGTGTCCCACATGGGCATCGTGCTGCTGGGCGCCGCCACCCTCACCCAGGCCGGCTGGAACGGCGCGGTGTTCCAGATGGTCGCCCACGGCGTGATGACCGGGCTCTTCTTCGCCCTGGTCGGGCTGGTCTACGATCGCGCCCACAGCCGGGAGATCTTCAAGATGGGCGGCTTCGCCTCGAAGATGCCCGCGGTGGCCGTGTTCTTCACCATCGCCGGCCTCTCGTCGCTGGGCATGCCCGGCATGGCTGGCTTCGGCGCGGAGCTGCTGGTCTTCGTGGGCGCCTGGCAGTCCCCCTGGTCCTGGTGGGCCATCCCGGCCATCGCCGGCGCCTTCATCACCGCGCTCTACGTGCTGCGGGCCGTGCGAGCCATCTTCTGGGGGGAAGGCCCATCCGACGCCTTCCCGGATCTACGAGACGCGGAGGGCACCGAGTGGGTCGCCCTGGTGGTGCTGGGTGGCTGCATCATCCTCTTCGGCGTCGCGCCGGACCTGATCCTCCAGTACATCGACAGCGGCACCAGCGACTGGCTGCCCGCCGTGATCGGAGGTGAGCGATGAGCTTCGGCGCGCTCGGACTCGAGCTGGCCGTCCTCGGGGTGACCCTGCTGGTCTTCCTCGCGGACCTCTTCGCGGGCGAGAAGCGGGGGCTCGGCGCGCTCGCCGCCCTGGGCCTGACCGCCGTGCTGCTCGCCAGCTACGCGATCGACTTCTCAGGCACCGCGCTCTTCGACACCTACGTCGCTGACAGCGCTGGGCTGTTCTTCAAGCGCGTGCTGCTGCTGGCGGGCATCATCGCCAGCGCGGGCGCCATGGATCACGTCGACCGGGTCATCCCGGCACGGCAGGGCGAGCATCACCTGATGGTGCTCTTCTCCCTGTGCGGCATGATGCTCCTGACCGGCGCCCGGGATCTGCTGCTCTGGGTCGTGGCCTTCGAGCTCGCGGGCATCCCGCTGGCGGTGCTGGCGGGCCTGCACAAGGATCGCCGCTCCACCGAGGCCGCCCTCAAGCTCTTCCTGAGCGGCGCGGCCTCCACCGCCGTCATCCTCTACGGGATCTCCTTCCTCTGGGGGCTGAGCGGCGACACCGCCTTCTCCGGCCTCGCCGCCGGCGCGGGCGAGCCGCTCTTCGCGCTGGGTGTGCTGCTGGTGCTCGCCGGGGTGGCCTTCAAGATCGGGCTCGCCCCCTTCCACCTCTGGGTGGCCGACACCTACGAGGGCGCGCCGACGCCGGCCGTCGCCTTCATGTCAGTGGCCCCCAAGATCGCGGTGGTGGCCAGCCTGGCCCGGCTGCTGGGCGAGGGCCTCGCGGATCAGATCGACGTCTGGCTCTCGCCGCTGCTGCTGCTCGCGGTGCTCACGCTCATCGTGGGCAACCTCACCGCCGTCACCCAGCCCGACGCCCGGCGCCTGCTCGCCCTCTCGGGGGTGGGCCACATGGGCCTGATGCTGCTGGCGCTGGCGACCGGCGGGGCCGCCGGCAACGCGGCGCTGCTCTTCTACGCGCTGGCCTACGTGGTCACCAACATGGGGGCCTTCCTGGTCGTGAGCGCCGTCGTGGACGCCCGCGGGGACGGGGCGCTGAGCGCCTTCAACGGGCTCATCCACCGCTCCCCCGCGCTGAGCCTGGCCATGCTGGTCTTCCTGTTCTCGCTGGGCGGCATCCCCTTCATGGTCGGCTTCTGGGCCAAGCTCTTCGTGTTCTGGTCGGCCTGGCTGGGCGGCCACGCGGCGATCGTGGTGCTGGGCGTGCTGCTGGCCGTGCTGGCGCTGTTCTACTACCTGCGGCTGGCCCGGGCGATCTTCATGGAGGCCGCGCCGGAGGACGACGAGGCCGTGCCCGTGGGCTGGCCCACCCTGGTGGCGCTGGGCATCTGCGGCGCGCTGACCGCGGGGCTCGGCGTCTTCCCCGGCCCCTTCATGGACGCCGCGCTGGAGGCCGCCCGCCAGATGGCGAGCTTCGCGCCCTGATACCGCTGATAGTATCGGCGGGGAGGTCCGATGTCCCCGCTCTTGATGCTCGCCGCGTCCCTCATCGCCTGCTCCAAGGCCCCGACCGACACAGGGGTCGACTCCCAGGCGGGCGCCCTCGACTCCGAGGGCGCGACAGACAGCGCCCCGACGGACAGCGCCCCGACGGACAGCGCGGGTGACACCGCGGGTGACACCGCGGGTGACACCGCGGACACCGGCCCCGCCGGCCCCTGCGCCCCCGCCCTCGGCGACACTCTCCCAGGCGACGTCACCTGGATCGTGCTCGACGGCGACAGCCCGGACCTGCGCGACCTCTCCCAGGGCGTGCTCACGGCGGACTGGGCCGGCTCGGAGGGCACCTACGATCTGAACACCGAGGCGGTCTACGGCGCCAACGGCTTCAAGCTCGACGGCCCGGCCACGGTGCTGGGCGCGCAGGTGATGTGGGGCAACCTGCTGACGGACGACACCCCCGCGACCGTCTGGTTCTGGCCGGACTTCAGCTCCGACGGCTACGCCTTCGACGTCTGGAGCCCCTCGGCCTCCGCCACCGCCTGCCTGGGGCCCGCGGACGAGGGCGCCTGGATCGACTACCCGCTCGCCGAGCCCTACCGCGTCGAGCAGCCCCTGCACGTCTTCGCGGGCTACCACCGCGGGCCGGTCGAGGGCGATCACCTGTCCCCCGAGCTCGTGATGGAGGACACCTACGTCGACACCGAGCCCTACTACACGGGCATCCGCTTCCCGGAGGTCGACACCACCTACAACCACGGGGGGCTCATCAGCCCCTGGTACACGTGGCAGGTGCGGCTGGCGGTGATCTACGACGCGCCCCCCGAGTCCACCCCCTTCACCCCCGCCGAGGCGCTCTGGGTCTCCGCCCGGGTCGCCTGGGGGGACTACGACAACGACGGCGACGCCGACCTGATGGACTGGGGCCCGGCGCTGTACCGCAACAACGGCGACGGCACCTTCAACGACATCACCGCCGAGGCCATCCCCGAGGGGGTCTTCAGCGGCTCCGGCGGCGGGGTCTGGGGCGACTACGACAACGACGGCTGCCTCGACTACTTCGGCCAGGGCGTGAGCTACACCAGCGGCGAGCTGCTCCTTCGCAACAACTGCGACGGCACCCTGAGCGAGGTGCCGGACGCCGGCGGCATCAGCGACCTGCAGAGCCTGCGGGACTGCGACGGCGACGGCCTGGACGAGCACAGCCCCACCGAGGGCGCCGCCTGGCTGGACGTCGACGGCGACGGCTTCCTGGATCTGTACCTGGCGAACTACGAGTGCTCCAGCGAGTACGAAACCTTCACCAACTACAAGGACAGGCTCTTCCTGAACGACGGCGCGGGCGGCTTCTACGAGCCGGAGTCCGTCGGCGTCGAGGGCGGCTACCTGGCGGGCCGGGGGGCCACCACGGGCGACTTCGATCAGGACGGCGACACCGACCTGTTCATCAGCAACTACCGGCTGGACCGCAACCTCTTCTACGACAACGAGGGCGACGGCACCCTGCGGGAGATCGCCAACAGCAACGGCACCCGCGGCGTGGCCATCTCCGGCGCCTACGGCCACACCATCGGCGCCGCCGTGGGCGACATCGACAACGACGGCGACTTCGACCTGATCGCCGCCAACCTGGCCCACCCGTTCTACTACCACTTCTCCGACACCACCCAGGTGCTCATCAACGACGGCGCCGGCGACTTCACGGACGAGGCCGACACCCGCGGCATCTACTACCGGGAGACCCACTCCAACCCGGTGCTGTTCGACGCCGACAACGACGGCGATCTGGACCTGTTCATCACCTCGGTCTACAGCGGCCGGGACAGCGACTTCTACGAGAACGACGGCGACGGCAACTTCACCCTGCGGAACGCCGAGAGCGGGCTCATCTGGCGCGGGGGCTGGGGCGCTGCGGCGGCGGATCACGACAACGACGGCGACCTGGATCTCCTCACCTACGAGCTCTTCCGAAACGACCTGAGCGACGAGACCGCCGACTTCGGCTGGCTCCAGGTGCGGGCGGTGGGCGTGGGCGGCAACACCTCGGCCATCGGCGCCACGGTGGCGGTGGAGGCCGGGGATCTGCGGCAGCTCCGCAGCGTCAGCGGCGGCAGCGGGACCAGCTCACAGGATGATCTGGTGCAGCACTTCGGCCTCGGCGATCGGGATCGCGTCGATCGGGTGGAGGTCACCTTCCCCTACGGCGAGACGGTGACCGTCGAGGGGGTCGGCACGGACCAGCGCATCTGGATCTACAGCGACGGACGCAGCGGCACGGGGATCGCCCCGCCCTATCCCATCTCTCCCGAAATCGGCCCGTAAAGGTTACTTTCACGACATATTCAAATTCGCGATGAATACGACATCTCGCGACACGTTGTGACCGGGACTACCTTTGGACCGGAACCCAAGAGGAGACAAACCATGAACCTTCGAATGATGAGCCTCACGCTCTCACTCACTGTCGCTGGCATGCTGGCCACCGGCTGCGTCATCAAGGTGGATGACGGTGATGACACCGGCCCCGGCGGCACCACCACCGATGACACCGGCGACACCACCGACGACACCGGCACCACCGGCGACGACGCTGACGGCGACGGCTACGGCGCCGACGAAGACTGCGACGACAGCAACCCCGACGTGAACCCCGGCGTGGCCGAGGTCCCCTACGACGGCGTGGACAACGACTGCGACGAGAACACGCTGGACGACGACCTGGACGGCGACGGCTACGGCATCGCCGACGACTGCGACGACGAGAGCGGCCTCGCCTACCCCGGCGCCGCCGAGGTCTGTGACGGCATCCAGAACGACTGCGACGTCGCCTGGAAGGGCGACGACGGCCTCGTCTCCCACATGGGCTCCGACGGCGTCACCTGGACCGATCTGACCGCGAGCTTCACGGGCACCAAGAAGGCCCCGGCCGCCGCCGTGGTCCCCACCGACGGCATCGTCTTCGTGTGCCCCGGCGAGTACTTCGTCAACGTCAGCTTCGACGCGGCCGTGAGCTTCGCCTACCTGGCCGTCCCCGGCGCCGAGTTCGGCGATGACACCACCGGCGGCACGGACACCGGCGGCACCGACACCGGCAGCACCGGCAGCACCGGCAGCACCGGCTCCGGCGCGTCGGGCGCGGTCACCATCCTGAACGGCGGCCTCGTCGCCCCGGTGGTCAACGTCGACACCGACGGCCAGTCCGTCGGCGTCATCGGCCTGACCCTGACCGGCGGCGCGGGCGCTGAGATGCGCATCGGAACCCGCGACTACGACGCGGGCGCTGGCGTGCGCTGCATCGGCGACGTCTCGCTCACCCTGAGCGACGTCACCATCACCGGCAACGACGCCGAGGTCGGCGGCGGCCTGCTGGTCGCTGGCGGCTGCGACGCGACCGTGGAGAGCTCCACCATCGCCAACAACACCGCCTCCGAGTGGGGCGCGGCCATCGCCGTCGACTCGTCGTCCCTGACCCTCTCCGAGGTGTCCGTGACCGACAACATCGCCGATCGCAACGGCGGCGCCATCGACGCCTTCGGCAGCACGATCGCCGTGTCCGGCGGCAGCTTCAGCGGCAACTCCGCTGGCGGCGGCGGCGCCCTCTACCTCACCGGCGGCACCGCCACCACCCTGGACGCCGTGAGCTTCTCGGCGAACCTCAGCGACAGCGTCGGCGGCGCCATCTACATCGAGGACGGCACCTGCGCCGTCACCGGCAGCACGCTCGACGGCAACAGCGCCGAGGCCGGCGGCGGCATCTACGCGGGCAGCGAGTCGGAGGTGACCATCACCGACGGCGCCATCTCCGGCAACAGCGCCGAGGACGGCAGCGGCCTGCTCGCCTTCGGCAGCACCGTCTCCGTGAGCGGCACCGCCATCACCGACAACACCGGCGACCTCGGCGCGGGCCTCTACGTGAACGGCAGCGCCGTGAGCCTGACCGGCGCCTCGGTCACCGGCAACGGCGCCAACCGCGGCGGCGGCGCTCAGGTGGACAGCGGCACGCTCGTGGTGAAGGGCAGCACCTTCGCCAAGAACACGCCGGAGGATGTCCGGACCGGCGCCGGGCCCGTGCCCACGGGCTCGTACGACTACGGCAAGAAGGCGAGCTTCACCTGTGACGACCAGGGCTGCCTCTAGTCAGGTGTCCCGAGTCGGCTGACCTCGCGTCGAGCGCCTACCTGGCGCTCGGCGTGAGGCGCACCGCCGGATCGCCCAGCAAGAGCCAGCAGCGCGCGTTCTCGATGGAGAGCCTGAGGCCCTCGGTCTGCCGGGGGTCGAGCTCTGTGCCCAGCCGATCCACCTTGTTCGCGAGGTGCTTCTTGCGGTGGTAGAGGTCGCTGTTGGACTGCATCGACGCGCCCACCGTGCGCCCGCTGGCCACCAGCTCCAGCGCCTCCGAGAGGGCGAAGGTCTCGCTCTGGCGCCCCTCGAAGGGCGCGACCAGCCAGGACACATCCAGCTTGCCCACCAGCGCCAGCGGCCCGTTCTCCCAGGCCAACATCGCCCTGGCGAAGCCGGAGATCAGCGGCCGATCGGGGTAGGTCAGCGGCGGCGGGGTCTTCATGAAGGCGTAGCGGGAGCGCACGTCGATGCCGCCGGTGGCGCCGCCATAGAGGAACACCACCCTGGGCGCGCGGCCGGACCGCACCGCGTCCATCGGCACGCGCTCGCGGCCGATCAGCGGCCAGCCCACCTGATCCTCTTCCTCCTTCTTCAGCCCCTCCCACCCGAGCCAGGTCTGCCCCGCGGCGACCATCAGATCGCTCTGGCCGCCGCCGAAGATGGCGCGAGCGGTCTCCTCGACGCTGCCGCCAGCGTCCGGGCCGAGCCGCCGGATCCGCCACTCGGGCAGGCGGGTACGCAGCGCGTTCTCCAGCGCGGGCAGGAGCTGCTCGTCCAGGGTTCTGGCCGGCACGCCGTCGGTGGCGAGGCAGGCGACGTCGATGTGCTGCGGCGACGCGGGACGCTCGTGCTCGAAGCGAAGCAGGCGCTCCACGTAGCTCCGGATCGACTCCGGGTCATCGAACCACAGCCGCCCAACGGCGTACTCGATGTCCAGCGTCATCTGGAAGTCGAAGGGGATCTCCTCGGGGCTGCCCACGAGGAGGACGTGGTAGCCGAGCCGCGCGGGGTCCAGCTTCTCGCGGACCCCGGCGGCCTCCAGGAACTGCGCCACGCTCTGGCCGGGCTTGTAGCCGCTCCGCCCCAGGAAAACCTGCAGGCAGGAGGTGGAGCCGCGCTCGCGGATCTGGCGGCGGCGGTGCTTGATGAGCGGCGCGACAGCCTTGAACACCGCCGAGCGGCGGGTGACGCCCTCGGGGAACACCACCGCCCAGCCCGTGCGGGCGAGATCCGTCCACTCTTCGTCCCGGCGGCGCACCACGAGGCCCTCGGGGCGGCGCGGGGCCTGGAGGCGCTCCCAGGACTGCCGGATGTCCTGGAGGGTCTCGTGGAACTCCTCCTGCTCGTAGGGCAGCCGCGCGATGTCCGCGGACTTGTCCAGGTCCATGATGCCGAAGGTGCTGGGCGGCGCGTTGTAGGTGGCCGCGGAGTCCCGGCGCTCCCGGTGGCCCACGGTGTGCATCAGGATGTGTGAGGCGCGGTAGGCCTGGAAGCCCCGCTTGACCAGCGGCCAGTGGGCGAAGCGCGGCCCCTGCTCGCCGACGAGGCTCGACCGGGACGGCGGCGGGATGGGGTTGCTGGCGACCACCAGCCCGATGCCCTGACGATGAAGCACCGCGTCCGGGATGTTGGCGGCGAAGCCGCCGTCGATGAGCTGCCGGCTCGGGTCATAGGGATGCGGCGTCGGCGGGCTGGCGAGGGGGAAGGAGCCGCTGGCGCGGACCCCCTCGGCCACGGGGCCCACCTCCAGCGCGACCTCACCGCCCGTCTCCAGGTCGGTGGCGACCGGAAAGAAGGGCACCTCGAAGTCCTGGAGAGAGCGGTTGTGGGTCCAGCCGTCGTGCTCCACGCGGGTGAGGTTCAGGAGCGCAAAGGGCGACCAGGACAGGGCGTTCTTCAGCCGACGCCTGCGAGACCCGCGAGGCTTCTCCGGGGGCAGCACGGGCCAGTGGCCGTCCTCGAGCTCCTGCTTGCTGGGGTGCGGCAGCTCGCCCTTGATGTTGTCGAGGTGGGCCAGCAGCGCGTCCATGAAGCCGGACATGAAGCGCATGGTGAACATGTTCAGGCTCATCACCCGCTGCAGCCGAAAGCTTAAGCGCACGAACTCCTGGAGCCCGACCGCTCCCCCCGCCGAGTACACCGCCCCCACCGTGGCGCCCACGCTGGCGCCGCTCACCGCGTCCACCGGGATGCCGGAGCGCTCCAGCTCCATCAGGAGCGCGATGTGCACGAAGCCGTAGGCCCCGCCGCCGCCCAGCGCGACCCCCACCTGCCGCTCCGTCAGCCCGCGGGCCCAGCGCTCGAAGCGCCGCTGATCCTCATCGGGCAGGAGCTTCAGGGACTTCGGAGTCTTGTAGCCCTCGGGCTTCAGGCGCAGCCGCACCGCGCCGTCCGGGAAGCCGGGGTGTCGCCCCGCAGGGGCCCAGGCCGGCGCGCCGCCGAGGATGTGGAGGTGCCAGGGCTTCTCGGGCAGCAGTATGGCGTAGTGGGTGGCGCAGTCCATGGAGACCGGCAGCGCGCTGTGCTGGGTGGGGTCGCCCGTCAGGAAGATGAGCCGCTCCGCCAGCGAGGCGATGGCCTCCTGACCCTCCGGGTCCAGCGCCCCCGACTTGTCGCAGGGGATCAGGAAGATGAAGGCGTAGTCGTCGTTCCAGCCCGTGAGCGCGGGGGTGAGCGACTCCAGGGTCAGCGCCCCACTCTTCGGCCGCCAGCGCACGCGATCGGGCTGGCCCGGGCCGCCCTCCCGGATCGCCGAGCCCGCCCTGGACTCCGGGCCGCCGAGGCGCGCGACCAGCACCATGTCGTCGAACTGATCCACCATCGCCTGGGCGATGCAGTCGACCATCGCCGGCATCGCGTCGAACAGCCCCGGATCGCCGTCCACCATCACCAGCTCGGCGCCGCCGCTGCGATCGAAGCCCGCGTCGCGGGAGACCAGCGGCGGCAGCCGCACGCGGCTGGAGCGCCGGCAGGCCCGGTAGGCCGCGCGGGTCAGGCGGAACATCCAGCAAGCCCGCCGCGCCTCCCAGGCGACCTCCGGCCGGCCATCGGTGAAGAACTCGGTCGCGCCGAGCGGCACGAAGGCCGGCGGGGACGGGATGAAGCGCTGATCGCCGCTCAGCGGGATCACGTTCAGGTTCGCCTGGAGCGGGATGTACAGCTCCCCAGCGGGGGCCTGGAGGCGCGCGCCGCGCTTCAGCAGCAGCACGTCTCCGCGCTCGACCAGCGCCTTCAGCGCGGCGGGGGTGCAGCCCCGGAGGCCGCTGATCCGACCCAGCGCCTCGCTCAGGGCCGCCCGGTTGGCCTCGCAGATCAGGTTGGCGCAGGCCAGCCGGCGGATCGCCGAGCGCTCCCAGTCCGGCAGCTCGGGGTCGGGGGGGGGCGCGACCAGCACCCGCACGTCGGTGTCCGCCGCCACATAGACCCCGGTGAGACCGACGGCCATCAGGCGGGCGTGGTGCTTGCCGAGCCAGGCGTCCCCGCCCACCCAGGAGCGCCGCTTGCGCGTGCGGGCGGCGGCGCCGGGCCCGGAGGAGATCTTGAGCTCACCCTCCAGGAGGAAGAAGAGCCCGCCGTCGAAGGACGCATCGGCGGCCGGCTGCCCACGCCCGCTGGAGTTGCTCAGGATCTCGCCGGCCTTGTAGCGCTGCTCGACGAACAGCGCCTCGGGGTTCAGCCCCTCGGGCACCTGGCGCCAGCGCGCGGAGCTCTCCAGCGCGGCCCAGCCGCCCTTTCGCTGCGTCTCCATCGGCGCGCTCAGCTCATCGATGATCAGCAGCAGCCCGCTCGCGTCCGTCGTGAGTTCGCGTCCGCCCGCGACCACCGAGAAGCGATCCAGCGCGCGCTCGCCCCCGGCCTCGTTCACCGCCCCCCAGAGGACCACCGCGACGCCGCCAGCGGGCACGGCGGTCGGCTCGCCCGAGGTCTCGAGCGGGACGACCCGCCCCGCGGCCAGCAGCGCCTCCAGGCGTCCGCGCTGGGCCTTCGCCAGCCGCTCATCCCCCCTGAGCGCGTCCCGCAGCAGCGCCCGGTTCAGCTGGAGGACCAGCTCACCGAGGCTCCGATCGACGAGCTGCGCCAGCCCGGGCTCCCGCCGGGCGAGGTGCTGCGGGAGCACCAGCAGCTCGCTCTCCGTGCTCGCCGTAAACACCCCCCGCACCATCTGCAGCTCCGGCGCGTCCCGGAGCACCTCATCCTCCAGGAGCCCCTCGCCGCCGAACACCTCGCCGATCGCCGGCTCACAGCTCGCCTTTCCCCGCAGCGGAGCCTCGTAGCGGACCCGGACGGCGCCGCGGATCAGCACATGGATCTCGCCCGAGGTGTCGCGCTCCTCGCCGGCCGAGAGCGTGACGCGATCGAAGAGGTGGCTCGCGCCGATCTCACCGGGGAGCAGCTCGTCGAGCACCGCCTTCAGGTCCGGGACAGCGCCGTCAGGGTCGTGGGTCATGCGGTTTATCGTCGATGGAAGTAGGGCTTCGGGGAGGCGGGCCGATGATACGATCCCGCTATGCGAACCTGGCAGCCTCTCACTGTGCTCCTCATCTCGTCGCTTGTCACGACGCCGCTCTACGGCTGTGACAAATCGTCTGGCGGCGCGGCGGACTCCGGCGCCGCCGACACCTCCGCGCCCTCCCGGGACAACGGCGCGGCGGACGCGGGCGGCCCCGGCGGGCCCGGTGGCGCGGGAGGGCCCGGCCCCGGCGGCGACACCGAGCCCCCCGCCCCGACGATCATTCGCGCCGCGGCCTGGTGCCAGCAGTACACCGTGGGCGCCAAGTACTGGGTCTGGTTCGTGGAGGCCGAGGCCGAGGATCCCCAGGGCACCGAGACGCTGCTGCCGGTCGGCAGCCCCGCGCGCTTCTACAAGGAGGAGGCGCTCATCGCCGAGCGAGAGCTGGTGTGCAGCGACGAGGGCTACTGCTTCGCGTCCTGGGAGGAGACCGGCGACGAGCCGCTCTGCTCCATCGCCAGCCAGTACCTCATCGAAATCCAGATCGCGGACGCGGACCTGAACTACTCAGCGTCCGTGACGATCGAACCGACCCGGGTTGAGTGATATCCTCCGACTCCCGCCCCCGAAGGGAGTTCTGATGACACAAGCTGGCACGCAGCCGCTTCGCTTCCGCCCCCTCGCCCCGCGCTCCCTCTACGAGGCGGGGCTGACGGAAGGCGAGGTTGAGGCCCTCATCCTCAAGTACCTGCTCGGCGCCCCCGGCAGCACCGGCCGCAACATCTCCCGGGACATCGGTCTGCCCGACGCCACGATCCGGGAGCTGCTCGAGGGCCTGCGCGGCCAGCAGATGGTCATCCACACCCGCGCCAGCACCTTCGGAGACTTCGGCTACGACCTGAGCGAGGGCGGCCGGGGGAAGGCCCGGGATCTGCAGCTCAGCAACCGCTACGCGGGCCACGCCCCGGTCTCCATGGAGCAGTACGTCGAGAGCGTGCGCCACCAGTCGGTCTCTCTGGAGAAGCCCAAGATCGACGCTCTGCGCGCCGCCTTCAGCGATCTGCTGGTCGGCGACGAGCTGCTCCAGCGCCTCGGCCCCGCGGTCACCGCCGGCCGCGGCTGCTTCTTCTTCGGCCCCCCCGGAAACGGCAAGACCTCGCTGGCCGAGCGCATGACCCGCGCCTACGGCACCCCCGTCTACCTCCCCTACGCCATCAAGTTCGGCGGGCAGGTCATCAAGATCTACGACCCCGCGCTGCACGTCGCCGCCGACAAGCGCGTGACCCGCATGGCCGCGGGCGAGGACAAGATGGACCTCCGCTGGGTGCTCTGTGAGCGCCCCACCATCGCGGTCGGCGGCGAGCTGACCCTCGACCAGCTGGAGATCAGCTACGACGAGTACAGCGGCGTGTGCGAGGCCCCGGTCCAGATGAAGGCCAACGGCGGCACGCTGCTCGTCGACGACTTCGGCCGCCAGTCCATGACCCCCACCCAGCTCCTCAACCGCTGGATCGTGCCCATGGAGAAGCGCGTCGACTACCTGACCGTCCCCGGCGGCCGGAAGCTGGAGGTGCCCTTCGATCCCCTGCTGGTCTTCTCGACCAACCTCGACCCCCGCTCCCTGGTGGACGACGCCTTCCTGCGCCGCATCCCCTACAAGATCCAGATCTCGGACCCGGACATCGCCTCCTTCCGGGAGCTGTTCAGCCGCATGTCCACGACCCTCAGCGTGGAGCTGGACGACGGGGTGTTCGAGCATGTGCTGGAGCGGCACTTCATCAGCAGCGAGCGCCCGATGCGCAACTGCTATCCCCGGGATCTCCTCCTCCAGGTCAAGCACCTCTGCGACTTCCGGGAGCTGCCGCCCCGCGCGACCTCCGAGCTGATCGACGAGGCGGTGGACCTGTACTTCAGCGTCGTCTGAGTCGGCGTCGTCCGAGCGCGATCAGCTCCAGATGCCGCCGCCGTCGACGAACCAGTTGCCGGGCTCCATCGGATCCTCGCTGGTGAGGTACTGGCGCACGAGCACCTCCAGCTCGTCGATGTCGAGCAGGCCGTCGCCGTTCAGATCGAAGTGGTTGAAGGCGGCGTGCGGGTCGGAGTTGGAGCCGAGCGCCTTCAGGTAGAGGGCGTACTCACCCGCGTCGATGCAGCCGTCGTTGTCGAGGTCGACCGCCCGGTGCAGGGCCTGGAAGAGATCCAGCGCCCACTCGGGCACCCGATCGCCCAGGCGGGGCAGCTCGTCGGCGAACTGGGAGTAGAAGCGGAGGTACTCCTCCCTGTCGATGGTGCCGTCGCCGTCGGTGTCCATCAGCTCCAGCATGCGCTCCCAGTAGGACTGGAGCGCGCCGAGCAGCTCCTGGAGCTTGAGGGCGTCGTCCTCCCAGCTCATGTGCTGCTGGAGGGTGAAGGCCACGAAGGTGAAATCCTCCCAGTCCAACACCCCGTTGCCGTTGCGGTCCAGGACCTCAAAGGTCCGGCTGAACTTCTGCTTCTTGTACTCGGTGAGCGCCAACAGACACCTCCGCGCACATTCTAATACCAGTCGCTAATCGACGGTGCCCTGAACCTGCGCGTCGCCGCTGGTGACGCGAAACTCGGCCCGTCGGTTGCTCGCCCAGGCGACCTCGCCGCTGGCGCGGTCGAGGGGAGCCTCCTCGCCGAAGGAGATGGCGCCGACCCGCCCGGGCGAGACGCCCATGCCGATCATCGCCTCCCGCACCGCGGCGGCGCGGCGGTGCCCCAGCGCGAGGTTGTACTCAGTGCTCCCGCGATCGTCGGAGTGCCCCTGGATCTCGACCTCCAGGCTGCCCCAGCTCTGCATCAGCGCGGCGTTGCGGGAGAGGGCGTCGCGCGAGCCCTCGTCGAGGGAGTAGGAGTCGTAGTCGAAGTGGACCCGGTTGAAGTTCTCCACCATGGCGGCGATCACCTCGTCGGGCGCCTCGGAGCCGTCGCGCCCACCGCCGGAGAGCGCCTCGCTGGAGCTGCCCGAGCCCACGGTGAGCAGGGGATCGCCGCTGTTCTTGATGATCTTGGGATCGCGGCAGGAGGCGGCGGTGAGCATCAGGCTGGTCGTCAGGATCAGGATCAGTCGCATCGGTCCTCGTTTAAGGCTGCTCGGTTGCGACCTCTTGAGCGGGATCCGTGATCGGCTGGTCAGCTTCGGGCGTCGGCGCGGGGCGCTCTTCGGGCTGGAGCTCCCGCTCGCGCTCGCTCAGGCGCTGCTGGAGGCGGTCCTCCACCGCCTGACGGTCGGCCATCTCGCGGGCCAGCGCCGCCTCGGCGGCCTCGCGCGCGGCCAGCGCGTCCGCGCTGCGGGTCTCCGCGTCGCGGCGGGCCTCGCGCTCCTCGGTAAGCTGCCGCTCCAGCCCCTTCTGGGCGATGAGCGAGTCCATCAGCGCGCCGGCGGTCATCTCGTGAGCGGCGATCTCGGCCACCAGCCGCCCGCTCGTCTCCGCCAGCGTCCCCCGCTCATCCCGCAGCTCGATCTCCAGCCGCCCCCGGGCCTCCTTGAGCTTCGTCTGCGTCTCCTCCAGCCCCTCGATCTCCTCCAGGGCCTCCCCCGTGGCCGCGCGGGCCGCCAGCACCGCCTTGTCCGCCTGCGCCACGCTGTACACCCGGGCCTGATCCGCGGCGTCCTTCTCCTTCAGCGCCTGGGTCGTGGCCTCCCGGGCGCCGTCCGCCTCGCTCCGGGCGCCGGCGGCCTCCACGCGGGCCGCCGAGGCGGCGTCCAGCGCCCGGACGGTCTCCGCCTCGGCGCTGAGGGCCTCCGCCTGGGCCTGGGCGGCCTCCTCCCGGGCGTCGGAGACGATGAGCGCGCTGCCGATGCCCGCCACGATCATCACCGCGACGGCCAGCCCGGCGCTCACCGCGCGCCAGTTGCGCCGGGTCGAGAGCGCCAGGGTCAGCCAGGGCCGCCCCACGTCCTGACTCGTCGGCAGGTTGACCATGAAGCGGCGCAGATCGTCCGCCAGCTCCGCCGCGCTGGGGTAGCGATCGGCGGGCTCGCGGGCCATGGCCTTCTCGACGACCCGCGCGAGCCGCGGCGTCACCGGGAAGCGCCCCCCGCGCACGGACGGCAGCACACCCAGCCGGACCTGCCGCAGCACGTCGGTCACCGGGGTGGGGCTGCTGGGGTCCGCGGCGTAGGGCTTGCGGCCGCTGAGCGCGGTGTAGAGGGTCGCGCCGAGGCCGTAGACGTCCAGCCCCACGAGCACCTTGCGCTGCTTGTGGCGGGCGGGGTCCAGCGACACGGGCAGGCCGCGGGCCTGCTCCGGCGCCATGTAGACCGGGGTGCCGGCGATGCGGACCTGGCCGTCTCCGGCCGTCAGCGTCACCGTGCGATCGCCCGGAGTGTTGAGCCCCTGGGTGGGATCGAGCTGCCGGGCCGCCAGCCCGAAGTCGGTCACCTGGGCCCGGCGGCTCATGGGTCGGATGAGGATGTTGTCGGGCTTGATGTCGCGGTGGAAGACGTTGTTCTCATGGGCCGCCTGGACCCCCAGCGCGCTCTCCATCAGCCACCGCACCACCTCCTCGCGGGAGTGCGGTCGGGTCTCGCTCATGGGCAGCCCGACGTCCAGCTCCCCGCGCCCGGCGTACTCGGCGCAGAGCTCCATGTCCATGTAGTAGGGCGGCCCGGCGGACTCGTCGGAGACGTCCTGGACCCGGATGACGAAGTCGCTCACGACATCGGAGGTCGCCTGGGCCTCCTGGAGCACCTGCCGCACGCCCGATCCCCGGGCATCGCGGAAGACCTTGAGCGCCACCGAGCGCTGGAGTCGGGTGTCGAAGGCCTGCCACACGTGCGCCGTCGCGCCCGTGCCCAGGACGCGCTCGAGCGCGTAGCGCCCCACCCGATCGCCGCTCACCAGCTCGTGTCGGGCGGTGACGTCGTGGGCCGCGAGCAGCGCCTGCAGCTCCTCCGCCAGCGCGCTGTCGCCGCGACAGGACTCAGCGATGAGCGCCCCCCAGACCTCGCGGGGCTGGGGGGCGATCGCCTCGAACAGATCCTCCAGGTAGGGCCCCTCATCGATGGGGAGCTCGTCTGCCTCCTGGCGGATCGGGATCACCGAGCCACCGGCGTCCCCGCGCTCGCTCACGCCCCCTCGCCCTCCGCCAGCCGCACCGCGAGGTGAGCTGTCATGATCTGAAGCCAGGCGTTGACGGTCGGCTTGCTCACGTCCAGCTCCTGGGCGATCTGGGCGTCCGTCATGCCGAGCCGCTTGAAGCGCACGGCCTTGGCCATGGGCGCCCGGTTGGCGGCCCGCACCCGGGCGCTGCTCTCGCCCGAGGCGAAGCGATCCAGCTCCTCCTCCAGGCGCGCCATGCGGCGGTTCGCGTCGACCTTGCCCTCGGCCTCGGCGGCCACGGCCACGGGGTAGTCGTCGATGTCCACGGCCCGGCGGCGGTGCGGCCGGCGCGCGGCCCCGGCGCGGCGGGCGTCGTCGATGAGGATGCGGCGCATCATGCGGGGCACCATGCCCATGAGCTGCCTCGGATCCTCCCGCAGCACCGGCCCGTACTTCTCACTGCGCAGGAGCTTCTCGCAGGCCATGGCCCGGAAGTCCTCGGTGTCCTTGGAGCCGTGATGATCGAGCACCCGCTTGAGCCAGCGGGTGGTGTCCTCGATGCGGCTCAGCAGCGCCTGGTGATCCGCGGCGATGTCCTTGGAGAGGACCTCCGTGGAGGCAGCGGCGGGGCCAGCGACTCCGACGGCGAGGTTCAAGGTGCGACCGTTCATGTCCGGCTCCTGGTGTCCGGTGAGGCTGGAGTTCTCGTCACTCATCAGCGCAATCCTCCTGGGAGCGGTCAGTACTCTGACACCGTACCTCGTACGATCCGCCCTTGTTGAGCCTTCAAACAGGCTACCCTTCAACCGATCGAGCTTGAGCGGGAGGCAGCAGTGGGAGCGACGCAGCGTGTCGAGGTGCTGGCGCTGCGCGGGGACGCGGTCGCGCTCAGGGTCACCGTCATCCACCCGGACGAGGGCGACCTCTACCCGGACAAGGCCATCGCCCTGCAGTGGCTCATCGGTGGCCTGCCCGCCGAACAGTGGCGGCTGGTTCACGACGACTCCCCGCTGGCCCCGCTGGCGGACTGCGCGGGGCTCGCGCGGCTGCTGCGGAGCGCCGGGGTCGCGGACCTCCCGCCCACCGACTGCATGGCGCACTTCGCCTGGTGGCTGCTGGACAACGAGCGGCGAGTCGTCGCCATCGAGTGGCTGGAGGAGCGCGAGGAGCGCGGCCTGCCCGAGGTCGACGTGCGGGTCCGCGTGGGCAGCCCCGCGCTGGTGGCCCACCTGAGCCCGGGGCAGACCTGGGAAGGCGCGCCCTTCCCGCCCATGCAGGCGAACCCCGCCCCCGTCCCCCGCCCGCCCTCCGAGCACAAGCCCGGGACGGAGCGCCACCAGCGGAAGCCCGGCCTCGTGGCGCTGCTGGCGGCGCACGAGGGCGACACGCTGACGCTCGGCCGGGGGATGAACTGGGTCGACGGAGACGACACCCTCCTCTCGCGCTGGTCGGGCCTCAAGGGGGTGGTGGCGCTGACGATCAACAAGCCGATCGGCGACGCCGGGCTGATCACCCTCGCGGCCTCACCCCACGCCGGGAACCTGCGGCGGCTGACGCTGGAGGCCGCCCGCGTCGCCGTCGAGGGACTGGACGCGCTGGGAACCGCCAGAGGCTGGCCCGCGCTCACGGAGCTCGCCCTGGAAGAGACCGATCACGGGGAGGCCGCGCTGGCGCTCCCCGAGACGCCGCTCTGGTCGAGGCTCACGTCCCTGTCGCTGGTGGGCGCCTACCTCGCCGAGGGCCACGCCCTCTCCCTCCTCCACGACCCGCCTCCAAACCTGCGGGCCCTGAACCTCAGCGCCAACGACCTGCGCGATCCGGCGATCCTTGGCGCCATCGCCGCGCTGCCGCACCTCGACGCCCTGGACATCAGCGGCACACTCTTCGAGGAGGCGGCCTGGGTGGCCGCGCTGCCCGAGCTGTCGCCGCTGACGCGCCTGGAGCTCGCGGGGAACGACATCTCCCGGGTGAGCCTGGACGCGCTCCGCGCCTCCGCGCACTGGAGCAGCCTGCGGGAGCTGGACCTCACCAACACGGCGCTGACGGATGCGGATCTGCTGAGCCTCGCCGAGGGCCCGCCGGCGCCGAAGCTGGAGCGCCTGCGGCTCTACAATGTGTCGCTCAGCCTGAGCACGCTGACCCGCCTGCTCGAAGGCCCCGGCCTCCCCGGGCTGCGACACCTCGCGCTCGGAGAGAACGCCTTCGATCCCCCGGAGGCCGCCGACCTGAGCGACCGCGTGACGCTGAGCTTCGAGCGCTGAGTGATCCTCAGCGCGCGCTGAAGCTCTCGGTCATGACCTGCCCCATCAGCCCCTGGAACGCCTCGGCGACCTCCGGGTTCCCCTCGACGCGCACGTGTCGGGCGCGGAACTCGGCGAGGGGTGTGCTCGCAACCCGTTGGTTGGGCAGTCCCGTCATCGAGCCCCCTGCGCCCCTCTTCGCTGATGCCCGGGGGATCGCGGTGACCGGCCTGCACCATGACGCCGCCAGCGGCCTCCTGCCGCAGCCCGATCCCGAGGCGCCGAAGGGGGCCCGACGGCCTCAGCGGCGGCGAAGTCCAGCCGTCCAACTGCGTGAACTTGAACCGCGCATCACGGATGTGATTATCTGGGAGGTCATGCGAGAGCGCCTCCAGGTCGACGAACGACGCGCCCGGCTCCTGGAGCTCGGGCTCAAGCTCTTTGGATCACGGTCCTATGAGGACATCTCGATCCATGACATCGCCGCCGAGGCCAGCATCTCCAAGGGGCTGCTCTACCACTACTTCAACGGTAAGCGCGGCTTCTACCTGGCCACTCTGGAGCTCGCCGGCGTGCGGCTCCTGGAGGCCATCACGGTCATCGACCAGAACGTGACCCTGGAGGATCGCTCCGCCAAGGGCCTGATGGCCTACCTGACCTATGTGGAGGCCCAGGCGGTGAACTACAGCGCGCTGATGCACGGCGGGCTGGGGGCCGACAAAGAAGTGCTGACCATCGTGGAGCGCATCCGCGAGGTCGTGGTCTCCCGCATCATCCACGGCCTCGGCCTGGACTCTCCCCGCCCGGTGTTTCGCGCCGCCGCGCGCGGCTGGGTGGGGTCGGTGGAGGCCTCCAGCCTGGACTGGCTGAAGTACGGCGAGCCCACCAAGGAGGAGCTGGTGCGTCTGCTGCTGGGGCAGCTCTACGCGGCGCTCCAGGTCGCGAGCCACCTGGACGCCGAGTCGGGGGTCGTGCTGGATCCCGCGCTGGCGGTGGTGCTCTCTCCCGCGGCGACCCGTCCCCCGCCCGAGTGACACCAGCCGGGCGCGGCTCCCGGAAGAGACAGCTACAGTGTGTACGTGAGTTGGCTCTCGCTCGTACTGTCCCTCGGAAGCACGGCCCTGGCCGCGGAGGACTTCAGCGCCGCCGCGGCGGCGGTGGGGCCCAGCGCGGCCGTGCTCACGGTGACCCTCGCCAGCGGCGCCACCTCCAACGCCACCGGCTTCGTGGCCGGCGGCGGCCGCCTGCTGGTGACCAACCACCACGCCGTCGAGGACGCGATCAGCGTGCGCTGCGACTTCGGCGCGACCGGCGCGATGACGGCCTCGGGCCTGCTGGCCATTGATCCAGACGGCGATCTGGCCGTGCTGGCCCTGCCGGAGCCCCGCCCCACGCTGGTGCTGTCGCCGACGCCGAACCCGCCGGGCAGCCCCGTGATGGCCGCCGGCAACCCGCACGGGCTGGGCATGACCTTCACCGACGGCATCGTCTCGGCGGTGCGGGAGCTGGACGGCTACACCGTGATTCAGCACAGCGCGCCCATCTCTCCGGGCAACAGCGGCGGGCCGCTGGTGGACTCGCTGGGGCGGGTGGTGGGGGTCAACAGCTTCTTCTGGGCGCGCGAGTTCAGCCAGAACCTGAACTTCGCGGTGGGTGCGGCGCACTTGGGGCCGATCCTGGCGGAGGCAGGCGCGGCGCTGGAGGCGGCCCGCCTCCTCCCCTACCCCACCCGCGCCGCGTCGCCGGCGTACCTGAGCCTGGAGGACATCGTCGGCCACTCGGAGCCGGCCCCGCCGGTGTTCGAGGTGATCCCCGAGCCGCCCCGCGCGGACGAGGCGATCGCCGCCTTCGTGAGCGCCCACCCGGCGCTCCGGGATCGAGAGACCCTGACGACCTACCTGGCGGTGGCCCGGGAGGTGACCGCCGCGGCCAACCCGCGCAGCGCGGCGGCGCTGGCGGCGCTGCTCGACGAGGCGTGGCAGCGCACGGTGTCGGGGCGGGAGCGACTGTATGGAATGGAGGGGCTGCTCGTGGGGATGAGCATGGCCGGGGTGGAGGCGGTGCTGGGTTTCCCGCTGGATGCCCTGCCCCCAGACCGCTGCGTGGCGTTCACGGAGAACGCGTCCTGCTATGTGCACGCCTCGCCGACGGACGCGGAGTCTGCACACAACGCACGGACGCTCTACCACGCTGAGGGCGGTCGGCTCACGGGGGCGGTGCTGGTGATGTCCGGGCGCACCTATGAGGATGTGATCGCGGCCTACACCGCTGAGCTGGGGTATCCGCCCTCGGAGGCCACGGACGCGGCGTCGCTGCAGGCTTCAGGCTGGGAAGGTGTGGGCCTGACTGTGATCGCTGGAGATGACGCTGAGATGGTGTTGGTGCACCACGGCGGCTTTCAGGCCGTCCCAACGAACGAAGCGGACAGGTAGACTCTGGGTAAGTGTGCCCGATCAAGTGCTCCTCCAGAGCGGCTGCTTCACAGCGACTCCAGCGGCTTGCACACGCCGCACGACGCCCGCCAACTGCGAAGAGGTACCAGGGTCATGTCGTCGCGCCCCAAAGTCTCCACCTTCAGCCAGAACGCGCCGTCAGGCGCGCGCCAACATCGAAGGCGTACCAGGAACGCGACGTCCCAGCGCCGCACACTAGAGGGTGTTGCGACGTCAGATGCCTCGCCGCAAGGCGCTTCAGCTCGCCCTTCAGCGCTCCTTCGTCGCTGTCTCTGAAGTTCTCTCCATGTCTCCT
>Ga0316204_10002393_pt1 | contig 42806 bp, 38 predicted proteins | sample 6monrhotite_MG_2_FD_205661 | JGI IMG/M metagenome (GOLD analysis project Ga0316204, IMG submission 205661) | Microbial mat bacterial communities from mineral coupon in-situ incubated in ocean water Damariscotta River, Maine, United States -... | ecosystem: Environmental > Aquatic > Marine >... | reverse complement strand
ATCTCTGGCAATAGAAACAAAGCCTGTTTCCCTTGAGCAAGTACTTCTTTGATCAATTTTGTATACACTTCTGTTTTTCCAGAACTAGTTATACCATGTAATAATGTAATATCTTTCTCTTTGAATGATACTTGAATTTCTTCTAGTGCTTTTTCCTGAAACTTATTAAGTTCTTTAAGTTGATTCGTTTCTCCTTGATATGAAATTCTATCCGTCTGCACATGATAGAATTCTAGAACCCCCCTATCTACCAAAGCTTTAATAATAGCAGACGAAGCATCAGATTTCTCTTCCAATTCTTTTGCTTTTATTGGCTTCTTAGAAGTACTCATTTGAAAAAAATGGAGTAATACATCGCGTTGCTTTTTAGCTCTGGATACGATCTCTAATAAATGCTCTAGAGCGTTTTCATCCGCATATTCAGGATGCAAACGCACATACTTTATCAATTTTGGCTTGTATTGCTCGTAGATCTCTTCTTTTATGTACACTGCTGATTTCTCTATCAATTCATTGATAATAGGCAACACTTTTTTCTTTCCTAAAATATCAACAATTTGATGAATTGTTAATTGAGATTGATGTGCTAAAGCTTCTAGTATTAAAAACTCATCATCAGTTAAAAGTTCTTCTTCAGTGAATGATACATTTTTATAGATTATGGTTTCACTCTCCAGTAAAAAAGCTGAAGGTAATGCAGCTCTATATACATCGCCTAAAGGGCACATATAGTAGTTTGAAATCCATTGCCAATGTTGCAGTTGAATTTCGTTTGCAATAGGCTTATCATCTAATATCTGATGAATCTCTTTTGCTTCATACAATATAGGAGGATCTTGATGTATCTCCCATACCAAACCGGTATATATCTTTGAGTTTCCAAAAGGAACTGCCACTCGGCATCCTTTTTGCAGAAATTTAGCCTCCTCACTAGTAATACTATAGCGAAACGTTTTCTGAATAGGAATGGGTAATATGACGTCTATGAAGTATATGATCTGCTGTTTTAGATGCAAATCAAAACTACAGAATTTTTAGTACATTGTATTCAGAATTTATAAACAAAAATGTCCGTATTAGATTGGAAGCAAAAAGGAGAATTTATCAACGTTTTTGAACGTTCTGTTTTTGTAATCGATTCAAATACATTAACCGATACTTCTAAAAATGCTAAGGAAGTATTAGTAGTGCTTCATGGCTACCCTACTTCCACTTATGATTATTATAAAGTTCTTCCTGATTTAGCACAGAAATATCGTGTGATCATGCACGATCATATAGGTTTTGGCTTTTCTGAAAAACCTTTGGATTACTCTTACTCATTAATTGAACAAGCTGATGTAGCATTGCAACTCTGGAAACAATTGGGACTAAAGAATGTGACGTTGTTAGCACATGATTATGGTACCAGTGTTGCTACCGAGATTTTAGCGAGAGACAATAAAGAAGAGTTGAAGGTTCACATTCAAAAATTAATACTATGCAATGGGAGCATGCATATAGAACTTTCTCAATTGAGAACCATTCAGAAATTATTGAAAAATAAGTGGACTGGTAAATGGGTGGCAAAATTGACCAACTACCCTATTTTTAGAAAAAACCTTCGAAATGTATTCTTTGATAAAAATAAAGTATCAGAACAGGAATTACAGGACATGTGGTTTCAATTAGAATACAATCAAGGTAGAAAAGTCATTCACTTATTGAGTAATTATATTAATGAGCGTTATTACTTCTGGCATCGTTGGATTGGGGCGTTAAAGGAAACACGGATTCCAACGAAAATAGTTTGGGCTAAAAATGATCCTGTGGCTGTGGCAGCCATTGCTGAATTATTAGCTACGGAAATCCCAAATAACACATTACACTGGATTGAAAATACAGGGCATTTTCCGATGCTGGAGAATGCTCAGGAATGGAGTAAACATATTTTAAATAGGTAGAACATTTATAAAACAAAAAATTATGACAGTAGAATTATGGCTTTCCTTTGTTGGAACTGTACTAATTATTGGAATTACACCTGGGCCTAGTGTATTATTGGCTACGGCAAATAGTATGAGCTATGGTTCTAAAAAGACTATTGGCACTATACTTGGAGATCTCACAGCCAATAGCTTACAGATTGTTTTATCCTCTTTAGGGTTGGCTTCTCTTGTTATTTCATACGGAGAAATTTTTGGTATTATCAAATGGATTGGAGTTGGATATTTAATCTACATGGGAATTTCAAAAATTATGTCAAAGCCTGTAGCGGGTAATTTTAGGCAAAAAAAGAAATCACGAAGTTTCTTTAAATTATATCAGGAAGGTTTTTTTATGTCAGCTTCAAATCCAAAAGCCATTGTGTTCTTTGCCGCCTTATTTCCTTTATTTATCAATGAGCAATTTGCATTTATCCCGCAAGTATTCATCTTAGGAGGCACGTATTTAGCTATCGATGGTATTTGTTTATTTATATATGTGAAGTTTGCATCAAAGCTTAAACAATACTTAGAAGACAAAGAAAAAGTACACCTTCAAAATAAGATTATTGGTAGTTTATTAATCTTTAGTGGTATGATGCTATCTTTAGTAAAAAGAACGAATGATTAATCCTCGTTCTCGACTTCATTTTTCTTAAGTTTTCTAGAACCTTCGTACAATTCGTATTTTACAAAACGACATTCTAAATCAGCATTCTTTAAAGGAATTCGTTTAGATGTACGCAATCCGACATGCTTTAAGGCCTGAATATCTGAAGTAATTAACCAAGCGTTAGAATCGGGGTAATTATGCTTTAAAGTATCCCCTATTTTTTTGTAGAACTCTTCTGTATCAATATTCAAACGTTCACCATACGGTGGATTAAATAGTATGGTTGTATTACCAAATACCTCCTTTGTAGAATTAAAAAAGTTGACATGATGCACACCAATAAACTCATCTAAATTGGCATTGATAACATTCTGCTTTGCTTTAGAAACCGCAGAAGGTGCTTTATCAAAGCCCATAATCTTAAAATGAGAACTTTGAATTTTCTTTAATAAGGCATCTTGAATAATAAAATAAAGATCTTCATCATAATCTTTCCAGTTTTCAAATGCAAAATGTTTACGATTGATATTTGCCGGAATACGATTTGCAATCATAGCCGCTTCAATTAAGATCGTCCCGGAACCACACATAGGGTCAATAAAGTTCTCATCACCAGTATATCCAGATAATAACACCATTCCTGCCGCTAAGACCTCATTTATGGGCGCAATATTGGTAGCGCTTCTATATCCTCTCTTATGCAATGAGTCTCCAGAAGAATCTAAAGAAATGGTACACCAGTCTTTTTGAATGTGTACATGCACTTTTATATCTGGATATTTCAAATCTACATTTGGTCTCTTACTATACTTATGCCTAAAATAATCAGCAATTGCATCTTTAGATTTCAAAGAAATGTAATGCGAGTTTGTTGTAAAATTCTTTGAATTTACAACAGCTCCGATAGCAAATGTTCCATCTACCTCTAAATATTTCTCCCATTTAATCTTTTGAATTGCTTCATAAAGATCTTCTTCATCATACACTTTACAGGTTCTAATGGGCTTTAAGATTCTAACCGCGGTTCTTAAGGCAATATTTGCCTTATACATAAATCCAGTATCTCCTCTAAAAGAAACATTGCGTACGCCTTCTTTTATCTCTTTAGCACCAAGGTTTCTAAGCTCATCAGCTAACACTCCTTCCAGTCCAAAGAGTGTTGTAGCTACCATTTTAAAGTCTTTATCCATTCCTTTATTATTGTGATGCAAAATTACATTTTAATTTGAGGTAGTCTAGTATCTTGTAATATCATTTTAACATCTGTAAGAAAAGCGTATTTTTGCCTACTTACAAGTATGAAAGAAACAGATTGGTTTACATCTTGGTTTAACACTCCTTACTATCACATTTTGTATAAGGACAGAAATGATATAGACGCACAGGTATTTATGCGTAATATCACGTCATTCTTAGCATTACCAAAAGGAAGTCATATTGCGGATATACCTTGTGGTAAAGGTCGTCACTCAGTGTATTTAAACTCCTTAGGGTATACTGTTACTGGAGGTGATCTTTCGGAAAACAGTATTGCACATGCCAAACAATTTGAAAACGAGACACTTCGTTTTGTGGTAAAAGATATGCGTCAGCCTATAAAAAATAAATACGAAGCAATATTTAATTTGTTTACCAGCTTTGGTTATGTTGAAGATGATGCTGAGGATATCTTGATTTTGAAAAACCTAAAAAATGGACTAAAAGAGAATGGTGTTTTGGTCTTAGATTTTTTAAATGTTGAAAAAGTACGTCAAACCATTGTCACCAATGAGGTTAAAATAGTGGATGGAATCATCTTTAGTATTCAGAGAAAAATTGTGAGTGGGTTTATTCAAAAACAAATTTCTTTTGAAGTGAATGGAGAATTTCATAGCTATACAGAGCATGTAAAATATATTGATTTACCCAAAATGGAAACGTATTTTGCTGAGGCAGGATTGAAAATTCAACATGTTTTTGGAGATTATGAACTTAATTCCTTCGATGTACAACACTCTAACCGATTAATATTAGTAGCCTCATGACAGCATTGTTCTTATTTTTATCAGTACTGATTGGTGCTATGTTTGTTTTAATTGCTAAACCAAATAAAAAATGGATTCGCATATTACTAGCGTTTAGTGGTGCTTACTTGTTATCGGTAACTATACTACGCTTATTACCCGATGTTTATGAACATGCTGGGAATACAAAAATGATTGGTATCTGTATCTTACTAGGTATTGTATTACAATCTGTGTTGGAATCGTTCTCTAAAGGTGCAGAACATGGACATATTCATTATCATGGAGATGGGAAACAATTTCCGAAATTGTTATTTATAAGTTTATGCGTTCATGCATTTTCAGAAGGTTTACCCATTCATCATGCAGGAGATAACCTGTTATGGGCTATCGTAGTCCATAAAATCCCGATCGCTATTGTGTTGACTAGCTTCTTAATTTCGACAAAATTCTCTATTAAAACGAACATTTTTTTCATTACTGTTTTCGGCTTAATGAGCCCGTTAGGTGTATATATGTCGGAGCATATGCAGTTATTTGACCAGTACATTATGGAGATTACCGCTGTGATTATTGGTGTCTTTTTACATATCTCTACTATCATTCTTTTTGAAAGTACGGAGAATCACAAATTCAATTTACAGAAGTTTATTGCCATTTTGTTAGGTATTTTACTGACCATCTTTACACTATAGTTTTTTCTACTTATATTTAGGTATTCACATTTACCTATTTATAGGTATATCTAACCCCCAATTTTCTTTTGACTTTTGGAATGTATTAATCTATTAAATTTATAATAATGAAAACTCTTAAGTATGTACTCGTCATTTGTTTTATAAACGTACTGTTATTGTCAAGTTGCACGCGAATCCCGGATATCAATGACAAGAATATTCCGTTTAAAAACCATATGAAAACCTTAAAGTTTGCACCGAAAACAAGTAGAAGCAGTCAATTCAAAGATTTTAGCTACAGGCCGTATTTCCGTTTTGTTCAACCTACTTGCGATAGTGAAATGATGTTGAAAGTACTATTCCTTAAAAAAGATTATCATAACGTTAGCAAAGTTTCATTTAACCGAATAGATAATGGTCAACATTATCAATTAGCCATTTATTTAGAAGAGATTCCTGGTGCAACCACAAGTAATGAAGAATCTGCTGTAGAATTAAAGTTCAGTATGGAAGAATTTAAGGACATGCAATCCTTCTTTAATAGAAAAAAAACTGCATATTTTGAAGTAGGAATAGCAAATGCCAGTAAAAACAATGACCCTTTAGGCTACATGATTGTTTCAAATGACATCAATGGAGGTACTCTTGACCCACCGCCTTTTCATGGTGGTACTGATAATTGTGGAAAAGACAAATGATAAAAAGTTTAATTAGCTATTGTTTTCTATTTTGTTTTGTGCTCTTAACTGGTAAGGTTATTAGTCAAAAGCAAGGAAAGAGCACAAAAGATGATGTATATATAAAGGATTTCAATGTCTATTTTAAAAAATCTAAAAAATTAGTTATTAATGGAAACCTGGACAGCGCTTATATTTATTTATCGAAACTAAAAAATGTTGAAGCGACAAGGGTAGAGAAAAGCGAACTCAATAGCTATATCGCATACTATTATAGAAAAAACAATTTGTATGATTCTGCTGTATTTTACTATCAAAAAGCGTTGAATTTTTATGAGAGGGATACGCTTAATTTTCATAAAGAAAAAAGTAGTGTCTATAAAGGTTTATCAGTCATTTATAGTCAAATATCTAATGACAGCCTTTATTTTCAATATCTTAGCAAAGCTCTTAGAGCAGCGCTAAAAACTAAGGATTCTATGCTTTTGTCAAATGCATACAATAACCTTGGAGTATATTATGATAAGAATAATGATAGTGAAAATAGTATTATTTATTATAAGAAATCATTTACATATAATACTCACGACAACCTTATATCTCAAAATTTAGGTTCGGCTTATATTAAACTCAATAAACTGGATTCGGCTTACTATTTTCTGAGGAGAGCAATTAAGAGATCCAATGATAGTTTAATCAAATCTTTAGGCTATTATAATCTATCTAGAATTGCGCATTTGAAGAATGATTCAAAAGAACGATTTAAGTATTTGCAGACTTCCCAACAGTTTTTAACCCAAAATTCCGGATTGGAACGAGAATTACATCTTAAATTGCTTAGCGCCTTGTCTGATTCTTACCGAAATCGAAAAAATTGGAAAGAAACTCTTAACTATTCGGAGATGTATCATATTTTAAATGACTCATTGAATAAAATTGATGTGCAAAAGAATATTGATGAACTAAGAACAAAATATCAAAGTGATAAAAAGGAGAAAGCACTTGTATTACAAAGAAAACTAACATTGGATGAAAAAAGAAAAAAAACAAACTCAATTATTGTTTTTTCTTGCTTAGCCATTTTTATCTTGATTATTAGTTATTTAGTACTTAAAAATTCGCGTAAAAAACAATTGCTAGCAGAACAAGGAAAGACTATTGAAACGCAGAAAAACTTGACACTTTTAAAGGAGCAAGAAATTCATACTATTAATGCAATGATAGTCGGTCAAGAAAAAGAAAGGAAGCGTGTAGCGGAAGACCTTCATGATAATTTGGGAAGTGTATTAGCTGCTTTAAAATTACATTTTGAGAATTTACAATTAAATAGTAAGAACAAAAAAATAGATCAGGAAGCTCTGTTTGATAAAACCGAAGGGTTGATTGATGAGGCCTACTTAAAAGTCCGCAGTATTGCTCATGCTAAAAACTCTGGTGTTATTGCTAATCAAGGCCTGTTAAGAGCATTGCAAATAATGGCTGAGAAGATCTCTTCTGCCAACAAAATAAGGATTGAAGTAGTACATTACGGACTAGATACCCCTCTGGAGAATAGCTTAGAAATAGCTGTATTTCGTATGATTCAAGAGTTAACGACCAATATTTTAAAACATGCGTATGCATCCCAAGCAACGATTAATATTTCTAGGCATGACAATACTTTAAATATCATCGTAGAAGACAATGGTAATGGATTTGATATAAATAAAATAAACCTACAAAACGGAATGGGATTACACTCTATTAAAACTCGAGTAGAGCACATAAAAGGAGAATTGGTAGTAGACTCAACACCTAGTAAAGGAACAACAATTATTGTAAATGTTCCTATTGAATAATACCTATCTAAAGGTATAGTTGGAATATCTATTCTTGCATACCTTTGATTAAAAGAAACGTATGGTTACAATTATTATAGCTGAAGATCACCAGATGTTAATTGATGGTGTTACATCTTTCTTCGAATATGATGAAGATATTAATATTATTGGCACAGTGAATAATGGAGAAGAATTGGTCAAATTGGCGCTATTAAAACAACCAAAATTGGTGATTACCGATATACGGATGCCCATTATGGATGGAATACAAGCTACAAAACAGATCAAAGAGCAATATCCACATATAAAGGTGTTGGCCATGACCATGTTTGACCAACCTGAAGCCATTAAACAAATGTTGGATGCGGGAGCGACAGGTTACATCTTAAAGAATTCAGGAATTAAGATGTTATCTAAGGCCATACATGTCGTTGCGAACGGAGAGACATTCTTTGATCCAAATGTCGCTTTTAATTTTATGAATGATTATATAGAGGGAAAAGTAAATGTTGGTAAAACAGAAAAGGTAGTATTATCAAACAGAGAGAAAGAAATATTACAATTAATTGCAAATGGAAAGACCTCTAAAGAAATCTCTGAAAGCTTGTTTATAGCTAAAACTACTGTAGACACGCATCGTAAAAATATGATTCGAAAACTGAAATTGACAAATGGAAATGAGCTTGTCAAGTATGCTGTTGAAAAAAAATACAAATTTAAATAATCAAGCCACTAATTATGAAAAACAAGTTTACTCTCTTATTTATAACTTTATTTTTAAGTCACTATATCATAGGTCAGAATGGTCCAAATGACGTAGTTTTTAATGTACAAACAAATACATTTTCAGTCAAGCCGACAAGTGTAACCAAAGGAGAAACCGGAGGTATTTATTTAAAACATTACAATCCATTTGGGTATAGTAAAAATATTGCAGTTAAGAATAATGATGACGCTGCAAAAATTTTCCCTTTCATTATAGGTGTATTTGGTAATTATTTTGGAGTTAAAATTCAAGCTTTGTCTTTTTCTGGCACCTATGCTTCTGACAACTATAAAACATTTGTAAAAAACTACAACGATCATTTAGAGCTTATTACTGAGGTACGTAAGCATTATTTTGACTGTAATTCGGTTAGCAGTGGTATTTCAAAGTTAGCTAATTATGGTAAAAATATTATTGAATTATATACAGCGCTGACTCTGGACGAACTTAAATTACACCCTGAGATTACAGTAACTAGGCTTATGGAAATTCAAGGAATAATTCAAAGTATTATAAATTATAATAAAAAAATGACATCTGACAACTGTTATTTTAAAGTGGCGAAGTACAAAGCTAAAGGAACCAGTGTTAGTATCGGCATAGAATTGATCCCCAGAGAAGAAGCTATTTTCTTTGGATTTCCTAAAGATAAAATTATTGGTAAAACCACCTTAAGTATAGATAATACGTTTAAATTATCTTTTTCTTCAGGACTATTTGCTTCTTTTCATGTAGAACCAGATTATTTCATTAATCAAGATTCAAATGGTTTTATGATAAAAACCGAAGATAGAGGAAGTGCCTTGCCTGGGGTAAATACTTTAGCCCATTTATCGATTTCAAATATTAAAGATTTTTCAATTATTTTGGGCGGTGGGATTACTATAGATGCTATACCTCATTTCTTAGCAGGAGGCTCCGTAAGGTTGTTTGATTCAAATGTAAACCTAAACATGGGTTATGGTTGGGCTTTGGGAAAAACGCTTTCAGATGGACTCGATGCAGAAACCACGTATACCGCTGCCCCTACCATTAAAACAAAGAAAACACTACTTGGAACTTTCTGGTTTGGATTGAGTTACAAATTATAAAACAAAAATCAACACGTTTTTTTAATTCGCGACTTCACTAATAAACTTGATACGCATGAGGCGTAGTTCCTCATCATCATAATCACCATCAAATTCGTCTAAGGCTTCTTGAATCTTATCGGTTTCTGCTTCCATAAAGTAATCGTAAATCTCTTCTTGCTGATCTTCATCAACCAAATCTTCCACAGCATAGTCGATATTAAGTTTGGTGCCCGAATATACGATGGCCTCCATCTCCTTAATCAATTCGCTCATTTCTAACCCCTTAGATTTAGCAATATCAATCAACGGCAACTTCCTATCTGTATTTTGAATTATGTACAGTTTTAAACCCGAGTTTACTCCCGTACTTTTTACAACTAGATCGTCAGGACGTACAATCTCATTTTCATCAACATAGGTCGCAATGAGCGCAATGAATTCCTTTCCAAATTTTCTTGCCTTCCCTTCTCCTACTCCATGAACTGTAGAAAGTTCCTCTAAAGTAATAGGATATTTTAGCGCCATGTCGTCTAAAGAAGGATCTTGAAAAACGGCAAAAGGAGGAACTCCTTGTTTTACTGCTATTTTCTTACGAAGGTCCTTTAGCATTTTAATCAACTTTTCATCAGCGCTAATACTCGCTCCTTTTGTATTTGTGATAATATCCGAAGTATCTTCCTCGGAATACACGTGATCCTCGGTCATCATAAATGACGTAGGGTTCTCGATAAAGTCTTTTCCTAATTGAGTAAGCTTTACCACTCCATATTGTTCAATTTCTTTTTTAATAAAATTAACCACTAAGATTTGTCGAAGTAAAGCCATCCAATAAGAACTTGTTTTATCTTTTCCGCTGCCAAAGAAAGGTTGCAAATGTGTTTTATGGGAATTTAGCATTGCATTTTCTTTTCCTACCAACGTATTTACAACTTCTTTAGGTTTATATTTTTCCTTTGTATCTCTAACAATGGTTAGCAATTTCACAACATTATCTTTAGCTTCATGCTGACTCTTTGGATTTCGACTATTGTCATCCATCTCAGCTCCTTCTCCATTCACTTCGTCAAATTCCTCTCCAAAATAATGCAATAAATACTTACGCCTGTTCATTGAAGTTTCTGCATATCCAACAACTTCTTGCAATAAAGCGTGACCTATCTCCTGCTCTGCCACAGGTTTACTAGCCATAAATTTTTCAAGCTTTTCTATATCCTTATATGCATAGAACGCTAAACAATATCCTTCTCCATCATCTCTACCAGCCCTACCAGTTTCTTGATAGTAACTTTCTAAACTTTTCGGAATATCATGATGAATAACATATCTAACATCTGGCTTGTCAATACCCATTCCGAACGCAATCGTGGCTACAACCACATCACAATCTTCCATTAGAAACATATCTTGATGCTTTACTCTAGTCTTAGCATCCAACCCTGCGTGATACGGAACTGCTTTAATTCCATTTACTTGTAAAACTTGAGCAATCTCTTCTACCTTTTTCCTACTTAAGCAATAAATTATTCCAGATTTACCTATACGTTGCTTTACAAAACGGATAATATCTTTTTCAACATCTTTCGTTTTGGGCCTCACTTCATAAAACAAATTTGCCCTGTTAAAAGAAGCTTTAAAAGTATTCGCATCGGTAATTCCCAATGTCTTTAAAATATCTTCCTGTACTTTTTCTGTTGCAGTAGCAGTTAAACCAATAACTGGCACATTGTCTATTTTCTTTATAATATGCCGTAAGTTTCTGTATTCAGGTCTAAAGTCATGTCCCCATTCTGAAATACAGTGTGCTTCATCAATAGCTACGAAAGATATCTTTTGCGATTGTAAAAACGTTACGTATTCCTCTTTTATCAAGGACTCAGGAGCGACATATAACAGCTTTGTAATGCCTTGTTCTATATCACTTTTTACTTGAGCTACTTCAGTTTTATTTAATGAGGAGTTTAAAACATGTGCAATTCCTCTATTTTCAGAAATACCTCTAATAGCATCAACTTGGTTCTTCATCAATGCGATTAATGGAGAAATAACGATTGCTGTCCCTTCCTTCATTAAGGCAGGTAACTGATAACAGAGGGACTTTCCTCCTCCTGTTGGCATGATCACAAAAGTATTATGATTGCTTATAACACTCTTAACAACATCTTCTTGAAGGCCTTTGAATTGATTAAACCCAAAGAACTTCTTTAAAGGACTGTGTAAATCCATTCTACATCTATATATTTTTTTATCCTTAGATAATTAAAATGAAACAACACAAACGAAAGGCAAATGTTTGGGGTCAAGTATTTTTGTAGTAATTTTGCTTTGTTTGATTAATTAAAGATATAACTTTTTTTTTACTGCTAAAAAATCAACTATTGAAAAATTTAAAAAATAGTATCGCTATTGCTAAAGAGACCATTTTAATGGAAAGTAATGCGATTGCCAATCTCACAAATCTTATTAATGAAGATTTTGAAAATGCTATTGAATGCATTTTAAATTCTAAAGGTAGGCTTGTTGTTACCGGTATTGGTAAAAGTGCGAATATAGCTGCAAAAATAGTGGCTACATTTAACTCAACAGGTACACCTTCTATATTTATGCATGCTGCTGATGCTATTCATGGAGATTTAGGAATTATACAAAAGGATGATGTTGTAATTTGTATTTCTAAAAGCGGAAACACACCAGAAATAAAAGTATTGGTTCCTTTAATTAAGAGTTCTAGTAATAATATTATTGCTATTACCGGAAATGCAGATTCTTTTTTAGGTAAAAATGCAGATTTTACCTTGAATTCTTATGTAGAAAAAGAAGCATGTCCAAATAACCTTGCTCCTACAACTAGTACAACGGCTCAATTAGTATTGGGTGATGCGTTGGCTGTTTGTTTGTTAGAGTTAAGAGGTTTTTCTAGTACAGATTTTGCAAAATATCATCCAGGAGGAGCCTTAGGAAAACGTTTATACTTAAGAGTATCCGACCTAATAAAGGATAATCAATTACCAAAAGTACAGGAAGATAGTACCATTGCTGAAGTGATTGTTGAAATGACTGAAAAAAGATTGGGAGTTACAGCAGTATTATCTAATAACAATACCATTTCTGGAATCATTACGGATGGGGATATTAGAAGAATGCTAACAGCACAATCTGATATTTCTAAGTTATCTGCTAAAGATATTATGGGTAAAAACCCAAAAGTGATCTTATCTGAAGCTATGGCAATAGAAGCTTTAGAGACACTTGAGAATAACAATATTTCGCAAATTTTAGTTATCAATGGTAACAAAGATTATGTTGGCGTAGTACATTTACATGATCTTATTAAAGAAGGTATATTTTAATGACAGACACTGAAGGAAAAGAAATGTCCTTTCTGGCTCATCTAGAAGAGTTACGATGGCATTTAGTAAGAAGTTTTGTCGCGATAGTTATCGTGGCTATTACCGTTTTTATCTTCCAAAAAGAAATCTACGAGAATTTTCTATTAGCACATAGGGACCCAAATTTTCTTACCTATAGAGCTTTTTGTAATTTCTTTTCTGCTTTTGGAGTTGAAAGTGGTTTTTGTAATATCGAATTTAAAGGAGATTTACAAAGTTTAAAAGTAACGCAACAGTTTATGAATTCTATATGGACCTCATTGATTTTGGGTCTGATAGTGGCTTTTCCATATGTTTTATGGGAGGTTTGGAGATTTATTGCCCCAGGCCTTCATGAACAAGAAGTCAAAAAATCTAGAGGGTTCATACTAATAGCTTCTTTGTTATTCTTTGTTGGAGTACTCTTTAGTTTCTTTGTAATTCTACCAATGTCTGTGTACTTCTTTTATAACTATGAAATAACAGATATGATTCAGAATCAGTTTACAATGGATTCACATATTGGATTAGTGACAAATACTCTTTTAGGAGTAGCGATTATGTTTGAACTTCCTGTGATTATCTATTTTCTATCCAAGATTGGATTGGTAACTCCAGCATTCTTAAAAAAGCATAGAAAACATGCATTGGTATTGGTACTTATACTAGCTGCCATTATTACACCTCCAGATATAGCGAGTCAAGTAATCGTATCTATTCCTATATTGATATTGTACGAAATAAGTATTAAAGTATCTAAACGCGTAATAAAAAATCAAGAAAAAAAGTATGGCAAATAAAGTAGAGGAATTCAATACCTATCGTCAGAAAATGAATGATAAGATTTTAGGTAATGATAATAAAGTCTTAAAGAGGATTTTTAATCTCGACACAAATGCCTTTAAAGAAGGACATTTACCAGTTAAAACAAAAGAGTTGCTAGGGTTAGTGGCTTCGGCAGTCTTACGATGTGATGATTGTATTGCTTATCATTTAGAAAGTTCTCACAAGAATGGTGTAACTAAAGAAGAAATGATGGAAACCATGTCTATAGCCACATTGGTTGGAGGGACTATTGTTATCCCCCACTTACGAAGAGCAGTAGAATATTGGGAAGCTATAGAGGAAAACGATTTATAAGTTTTTTAAGAAGCTGATCGCTATCAATTACTATATTTGACTTATGATTTTAAGAGCAGACAATATTCAAAAAATATATGGAAGTAGAAAAGTTGTAAAAGGCATTTCTCTAGAAGTCCAACAAGGTGAAATTATTGGACTTTTAGGTCCAAATGGCGCTGGAAAGACCACTTCTTTTTATATGATTGTTGGAATGATCAAACCAAATGGTGGTAATATCTATTTGAATGATGAGGAAATTACTGGATACCCTATGTATAAGCGTGCTAAAAAGGGAATTGGTTATTTGGCACAAGAAGCATCTGTCTTCAGAAAATTATCTGTAGAGGATAATATAATGTCTGTATTACAATTTACAGGTCTTTCTAGAAAAGAGCAGAAGATCAAATTAGAATCTCTAATTGAAGAGTTCAATATTGGTCATGTTCGCAAGAATAGAGGAGATTTATTATCAGGAGGTGAACGAAGAAGAACAGAAATAGCACGGTGTTTGGCTTCCGACCCTAATTTTATCCTGTTAGATGAACCTTTTGCTGGAGTTGATCCAATTGCTGTTGAAGATATTCAAAGCATTGTGGCACATTTAAAAGACAGAAACATCGGAATTTTGATAACGGATCATGATGTACAAGCTACTCTGGCTATTACAGATCGCACCTATTTAATGTTTGAAGGAGGTATTCTAAAAGAAGGAACCCCTAGAGAATTGGCTGATGATGAGCTTGTACGAAAGGTATATCTTGGAAAGGACTTTGAATTAAAAGAGAAGAAAGCTTTTAATAAATAATCTATACTGTTTCTTTTCGTTGTATTCTATTGTTAATTATTGAAAGTAATACGTACAGTAGAATAATCAAAGGTACAGATAGATAGTGTATAGTTACTATCATAATTACTGAGATGAATAAGAATATGTATTTGATCAGATTCTCTTTAAGTCCAAAACTTTTAAACTTTAAAGAAAATAATGGTAATTCAAGGTTCATTAAAATACTTAGAACAACAGTAATACCAATTAGCACATAATTATTATTCACAAGATCAGAAACGAACTGAATGTCAGTACTCGTTTGAATAAGCGGTAAAGAGATTATAAACAAACTCATGGCAGGCGTTGGCAACCCTATAAAAGATTCAGATTGTCTTGTATCTATATTAAATTTTGCTAAACGATACGCCGCTGCTAACGTTAACAAAAGGCCCGTGTATGCTATATAGTGATATGAATAATCAGCCTCCATAGTTTGTAGCAAAAGATTTAACATTACGATCCCTGGAGCCACTCCACTAGTGACCATATCGGCTAAAGAATCAAGTTGTTTTCCCAGTTCACCAGTTACTCCTAACATTCTTGCAAGAAATCCATCGAAAAAATCAAATACAATACCCAATACCACTAAAAAAGCAGTCATTTCATAGTCACCAACAATAGCATAAATAGTAGCTAACGTGCCACAAAAAAGGTTTCCTAATGTAAATAGGTTTGGAATATGTTTTTTAAGATTCATTTGGTCAATTTAATGCTGCTAAAATAAGAAATCCTTTTAGGAGACTTTCAAATTCATTATTTTTTAATCATATTTGTTTGCTAATTGCTTGATATTCTAAAGAAAATGCCAATACTTACATCTGACTTTCATCCATCATTACCATTTAGAAATGGGCATTTTAACACAGTGTATCGACCATTATTTATGAAGGGAAAACATAGTTATGAGCGTAAGAGAATTACAACTTGGGATAATGATTTTATTGACCTTGATTTTTCTTTTGTTGGTTCTGATACTTTAGTTTTATTGATTCATGGTTTGGAAGGAAGTTCTGAATCTAAATATATGGTTTCAGCTTCTAATGAATTCAATAAAGGAGGATTTGATACTGTTTGCTTTAATTTGAGAGGCTGCAGTGGTGAAGATAATTTGTTGCTTTCTACCTATCATAGTGGAAAAACAGAAGACGTAGATTTTGTTGTAAAGTATTTATTACATCATTACACCTATAAGAAATTGGTAATTGTTGGATATAGTTTAGGAGGAAATCTTACCTTAAAATATATGGGCGAGTATGTAAATAAGGTTCCTTCAAAAGTAAAATTAGCTATTGCTGTATCTGTACCAATTGATCTCGCTTCATCTGGTCGTGAGATGAGTACTTTAAAGAATAAGATCTATATGGAAGAGTTCTTAAAAACACTTCGATTAAAAGTGCTGGAAAAGGCTCATAAATTTCCTGAATTTACATTAGACAAGACTGCATTATTTAAAGCCAAGATTTTTAAAGATTTTGACGCGCTCTATACTGCACCTGTTTTCGGATTTACAAGCCCTGAGGATTATTGGGAAAAGGCAAGTTCTAAACCGTATCTATCAAACATTAAAAAACCAACACTCTTAATTACTTCTTTAGACGACCCTTTCCTGTCGAAAGAATGTTATCCGTATGAAGAAGCCGATAACTCTGAACATTTCTTCTTAGAAGCTACAAGGTATGGTGGGCATGTTGGGTTTGTTTCTTCATTTAAGCAGAAAGACAATCGATGGTTAGAACAACGGATGTTGCGTTTTATAGAAGAGAATTTATAAAAAAGGCAATATCTAACAGAAACGGAAGTTTATTCAAATATATATTCAGATATTTGTTTTGATTCTTGTGGTATGATCAGAAATAAATTAACGCTACTCTTTATAATAATTCCAATGCTTGTTAATGCACAGGCTTTTAGAAATTATTCAAATGAATTTTTAAACATTGGTGTTGACGCAGCTGCATTAGGGATGAGTAAATCCGTAGTTGCTACTTCGAATGATGTTAATGCCATTTATTGGAATCCAGCTGGATTGGTAAACATTAAGGATTATCAAGGGTCATTAATGCACGCCTCCTATTTTGCTGGAATTGCAAACTATAATTATGCAGCCTTTGCTATGCCGTTAGATGGGGAAAGTGCTCTTGGATTTTCCGTTATTCGCTTTGGTGTGGACGATATATTGAATACAACAGAGTTAATAGATAGTCAGGGAAATATTGACTTTAATAGAATTAGTCTCTTTTCTGCTGTAGACTATGCTTTTAATATAGCGTATGCGAGAAACCTCATTTTTAAAGATATATACTTTGGTGTAAATGCAAAAATCGTTAGGAGAATTATCGGAGATTTTGCCTCTTCTTGGGGAGTTGGACTTGATGCAGGAATTCAGTTTGAACGAAATAACTGGAAGGTTGGTTTAATGATTCGGGATATTACCACAACTTATAACGTGTGGAGCATTAATGAAGAAGAGTTTGCCAAGATTCAAAATGCTATTCCGGGACAAAATCAAGAGTTGCCAGAAACTACAGAGATTACCAAACCAAAGGTTCAATTTGGAGTAGCAAAGAAATTTAAAATAGGTCGTTTTTTTAATTTACTTTCCGAAATCGACTTGAATATGCGCTTTGCACAAACTAATGACCTTATTTCTACAAGTTTTGCCAGTATTGATCCGGCAATTGGTTTTCAATTGGATTATGAGAATTTCGTTTTTTTAAGAGCTGGAGTCGGAAACTTACAGAATACAACTGAATTTGATGGAAGTAAATCCTTGTCATTACAGCCAAATTTCGGTGTTGGTTTTATATATAATGGCATTCAGGTAGATTATGCTCTTACAAACATTGGGAGTATCGGAAATGCCCTATTCTCCAATATTTTCTCTATAAAAATTGACTATAGTTTCTTTAGACGTTAAGTATGAAAAAAACACTACTCGCTTTTATATTTATATTCTCGTCTCACCTCACTTTTGCCCAATATTTTAAGCTATCTGTATATTCTGAGGTTAGTATTATAACTGTGGGGCCAGGTGAAAACCTATATGAAGTTTTTGGGCATAGTACTGTTAGAATTAAAGACCCCGTTCTAAATTTTGACTTGGCTTATAATTATGGTGTGTTTGATTTTAGTAAACCAGGTTTCTATAGTAATTTTGCAAAAGGCAAATTGGAATATTTACTGGCTAGATATCCTTTTCACAATTTTGTAAAGAGTAACCAGCAAGACAAACGGTGGGTTAAGGAACAGGTTTTAGATCTGACTCAAGAACAAAAGCAACATTTTTTTGAGTTTTTAGAAACTAATGCCAAACGTGAAAATGCATATTACCTATATGACCCTTATTTTAATAATTGTGCGACAAAGCTAAGAGACATTTCCAGAATCATTTTAAAGGACAGTATTGCGCTTAGCAATGAATATGCAATTGGACGTACAACTACGCTTCGCCAGTTAATGAATAATGAATTGCGCTGGAATACATGGGGGAATTTGGGTATTAATATTGCTTTGGGTACGATCCTAGATAAAAAGGCTACAGCGGATCAATACTTATATCTGCCAGATTATGTTTATGAAGCGTTTAAAAATGGAACCATTGTCAGAAATGGTGTTGAGATTCCTATTGTAAAAAAGGAGAACGACATTCTAATTTTTGAGGAAACAGCATCAGTATTTAGATTCTCCAGCCCTTTTGTAATACTCTCTTTACTATTAATTATTGGAATATTAATTACGTATAGAGATATAAAAAGAGGAAGGCGATCAAAATGGTTTGACTTCGCATTATTTTTTATTCCTGGAGTTATTGGAATAGGCATTGCGTTTTTATGGTTTTTTACTGATCATAAAATCACTCCCAACAATTTCAATTTTCTTTGGGCATTTGCACCTAATGCGATTGTCGGGTTTTATTTATTAAAAAAGAGTATCAGTAGTTTTTTGAAAAAGTATATTTTGAGCTTAAACATCTTTTTAGCCCTTATGGCAGTAATTTGGTTGGTTGGTATTCAACTATTCGCGGTATCATTACTTCCTGTTTTGCTATTACTAGGATTACGATATCTCTATTTATTGACCTCTAAAGAATAAAACAGTCGTTATCGTCTTAATTAATATTTTAAAGTCGATAAACAAGCTTTGCTCTTTAATATAGTAAAGATCGTACCGTAGTTTTTTCTCTTGTTCTTCTACACTGCCAGCATATGGGTATTTTACTTGTGCCCATCCCGTAATTCCAGGTTTTATTACATGGCGCAACCCGTAATATGGAATTTCATCTTCTAACTTTTTAACAAACTCAGGACGTTCAGGCCTAGGGCCAATAATACTCATATCCCCCTTTAAAATATTAAAAAACTGAGGAGATTCATCCAATCTGGTATTTCTTAAAAGTTTTCCAAATGGCGTAATTCTCTTATCATTTTTTATAGCCCACACCGCGCCATTGGCTTCAGCATTAACAATCATTGTACGAAGTTTATAAATCTTAAATGTCTTACCTTTCTCTCCTACTCTTTCTTGAATGTAAAATAAGGGGCCTTTGTTGAAAACCAGATTAACTATGAAAATCAAAGGGAGTAACATGAGAAGTATCAATATTCCAATTAAAGAAACAATGGTGTCCAGAAGTCTATGAAAAAGAACATAGAATTTATTGTCATTATTTCTAATCAAGTTAATATTATTATAAAAATCAAAATTCAAATACTCCTTTGGAATTCTGTCAGTTATTTCTTCGTAGAATGATTCATAACTTTTAATGGTAACTCCTTCTTCAAAAAGTAATACCATTTTTTTATTAATATTGATAATCTCTTCTTTTGTGAATCCTATTGGGGATATAATTATTTCGGTAATCTTTTTGCTCATGACTGCATCAGAAATTTCTTCTTCAGAAATATGATGAAGATTACCAAGTGTTTCAATTTCTCTGTCGGATACATATGCTGATATGTTATAATGCCCATTGTTCTCGATTAAATGAACAATGCTTTCAATCTTTGAAGAGTGAGATACCAGTAATATATTCTTGAAATATTTTGGTGTATATAACAACGTTGTATATAAAAACCTCCATAATAAAACGGGTGTTGATATCGCTAGAAAAAAGTAAATAATCTGTATCCTGTTTTCTGGTAAAGATGGTGATATATAGGGGGTTAAGAAATAGAAAAGTGTCGTAACTATACTCGTTAGGAAAAGGCTTTTAGTTACAGAAAAACGATTACTGGAAACCTGTAAGTTGTATAGTTGAAATACTTCACCAAACAAAATGAAGTAAAACGTAAACGTAATTAACCAAATAATAATATCTGGATTCTCATAATTAAAATAATCAAAACTAAAGAAATAAGAAGTTAGCCCTAGGCTTAGAACACTAAAAATAACATCGAAAAGTCTCAATAGAACTTTTCTTTCAGATATTGCAAAATGTATTGGTTTACCTCCCATAGTAACTCCTTACGATTTTAGAAGTACTCAAAAATAGAAATTTTAACATTGAAAGGTACGCTATTCATTAAATAATTCTAAATAGATATCACTTAAACGCTTGAAATTATGTTCTTTTTTTACATATGCATAGCCTTTAGAACCCATTTCTCCCCTTTCTTCTGAATCCATATGGTATAGTTTGATTATAGTCTTTACAATTGCACTAGTATCTTCAGGCGGTATAACAAATCCGCAACGCGACAACTCAACGGGGTCTTTAATTCTATTAGAGGATGAAATGATTGGTTTTTTCGCCAGCATATAATCAAAAAACTTATTGGAAGAAACTCCATAATCAAAAAGAGGTGTATTGTTTCTACCTACAAAACATACATCAAAAAAGCTTAACATGTTTTGCACTTGGTTTTTATTAATTTTTTGAATAAACGTAACGTTTTTATTTGTGACTGTTTTATCTTGCAATTCTTGTTTTAAATAACCATCACCTACTAACAAGAAATGGATATTAGAATTCTCTCTGAGCTCTATAGCTGCATCAATAAGATATTCAAGCGCATTTGCCATTCCCATTGTTCCAGTATACCCCACAATAAATTTATCTTTTGGAATTTGTGAGATTATCTCTTTCGGAAGTTTTTCATTTGAAAGTAGGCTTTCATCTATACCATTTGGAATCCAATGAAACTTAGTTTTATCTCTAGAAATTTTGTCAATATACCTATTTGCATTTGGTAATAGTGAGATGATTTTATCAGACCTTCTATAACCAAATTTTTCTATCCAACGCATGAGTACAATCATCGGATGCCATTGAGAATATCCTTTTAAATACATTGGTGTAAGTGGCCATAAATCTCTAATTTCAAAAAACAGATTCTTAACTTTATATCTTCTTTTTAAGATCCAGCCAGATATAATTGGGAAAATAGGCATAGAGGATACGATTATAATATCAGGTTTTTGTAAAAACTTGCTCTTTAGAAATAATATCTTAACTGCAAAAACAATCATGCTCCATAGTTTTAACACACTTCCTCCATCGTATTTCGGAATTTTTACCCAACAAAAAGTGATTCCTTTTTCTACCTTTTCAATGGTAAATCTTTTTTTTGTCGTTTTTGGTTGGTTATGAAACAAATGATTATACGAGCCAGAAATAATCTTAACATCGTAAGATTCTTTCCAAAATTTACTAAAGTAAAAGTGTCTTTCTCCCCAGCCTGAATCTAATTTGCCCGCAGTTTGATTTATGACCCAAATAACCTTCTTCCTACCCATACTTACAAATATGATTTTATTATTTGCGGTTTCCCGGATTTTGTTGGTTCGATATTCTGCACTTCTTTAAATTCGATATTAAATGAATGATCTTTTAAGTACTTTTGAAGTTGAACTACAATATCTTCAAGAATTTTATTTGAAAAACCATCAGCTTTAATGTATTCAATTAAAACTCCATCTGTATTATATTGAATCACTTTAAACTGTTTAATCTCTGGTATATATTCGAACACACCAGTAAACGCATGTACTACAAGGCTCTTTCCATTTTTTGTCTTAACAATATCCGTGTTTCTCCCTACTATTTTTTCTAACAATGGATACTTATATTTCCTTTTCACAGGATATTTATCCTTAGGTAATAAACTACCAATGTCCCCTATTTTATATCTAATCAATGGCATTGCAAAACCATCTAATCTGGTAACAACGATATTTCCGATTTCACCGTCAGGTAAAGGGTTATCATTATCGTCTAAAATTTCGACAAACGTTTGAGGCGATAATATATACATATATTCTAAATCATCTTCGGCACCTATTAAAAAACCTTCTGCAGAACCATATGTGTCATATACCTTGCATAGAAAGGTGCTAGTAATATTCTTTCTATAATGTGAAAACAACTTATCACCTAGGCTTATTACTCCTCTTAATTTTATATTATGATTATTGCTTGACGCATATTCGGCAATTACATTAAGAGAAGAAGCATATCCAACCAAAAAATAGTTTTTACTTTTCTCCAATTTTAGACATAAGGATCGTAACTGTTCTTTAGAGTGTGAAAAAGCATTAATATAAATGGTTCTAAATAATTTGTCTTTGATAGTCTTTAGCAAACCTCTTTTGGGTGAAATACCCGTTTGAGCTAAAGGAACCCCCATTCTATAACCAGTCCATTCCCACCAATGAATGAGTCCAGCTCTAATTGAAGATAGGTCTTTTGAGTTCATGTAAACTGAAGAACTAATACCCGAAGAACCACTGCTGGATAGTTTTGTTAAATTTTTCTTGCCTTCAGATAGCATATCATCCGACTTTTCTCGTAAATCATCTTTGGTTAATATAGGAAATGAAGAAAGCCATTCGTATGGATCAGAGCCTGACAATTCAACATTTTTGTAATGATTAGTATTTGCGATTGCATGTTTTATTATTTTCGATAAATTTTCTTTCTGCAAAGTATGAATCTCTGCTTCTGAAAGCGTATCAACCTCACGCCAATATTTTAAATTACGAATAAAAGAAGAGCCATTTAAAACATCTCCAATCGGTAACACTATTTTTTCTAAGATTTTACTCCAAATCATCGTCTAAAATTGAAAACCATTGCTTTTTAACTTTATTCCACCCGAAGTTTTCCACTTTCTTTCTTGCATTAAAGGACAGTTGGTAATTCTTCTCTTCAATTAATTCTTCAATCGCTTTGGTCATCATTTCTGGATTATTTTTTTCAACCAGAACGCCGTCGACGTTATTCTCAATTAAAAAAGGCAACCCTCCAGCATTTGTTGATATTACGGGTATTCCCAAAGCCATTGCCTCCATTACACTAACTGGAGTGTTATCTACATTTGTAGTATTAATAAAAACGTCATAATTTCTAGATAAATTATGCCACTCCTCTTTTTTTAAAACGCCAGTGAAGCTTACAGAAGTATCTAAAGAATATTTTGCTACCATATTTTTACATTTTTGAAAAGAATTGTCCTTTACAGGGCCTACCATACAAAGTTTGGCCTCTGGGTATACTTTCTTTAAATGATATAGCACTTCTATTGCCATTTGCGGATTGTATATCTTATCAAAAGCTCTAACCCATAACAGATTGGGAGAAAGCTCTTTTCTTTCTTTATATGGATAATCCTCTATTTGAATAACATTGGGAATATAAATAGTTTTATAACTCTTTCCCTCAAAATGCGTCTTCAGATACATTGAAGGTGCAATGTTCTTATAAGAGTTTTTAAAAATCACTTTACATAATAATGGATTATTATTTAACCTATTTGGTAAATTACCTCCATGTAAAATAGGAATATATTTCAGGTTTATAGCTCGTGTTAGTTGAGATACTATTAAGGCATAGTAAAAATTAAGTGTACTAAATGTGTCAATTAGAACATAGTCCGCTTTCTTAGAATATTTGACTACGGTTATGCACATATCTAATATTCTGATCAATTTATTTTGTTTTCCAGACGACCTTATAATTCTATAACCTTCTTTTTCTAAAAGACAACTTAATGTGTTCATCGTTGAATTATAATTTGACTTTTTAGAAAGGTCATTCCCAATATAAATAATCACTTTTTTATTCATCTTCATCATAGATATCAATAAGACAAAGTCCATAAATAAAACTAGGAAAAGCTATCCGCATGGCGGAATGCCCTATGGTTAAAAACCAAAATAGAAAAAATGCTAATAAAAAGGCTTTTTGATAGTTATTAGATTTAAAAAACACAATTCCTGGAATACCTATTAATAGTAATAAACTTGCTAAACCAACAAGTCCGTGTTCCTCAATTAGTCGACCAACTTCATTATGAGAAGCTGCCGTTACCTTTTTTACACTATAGAGTCTTTTATACTTACCATTACCTACTCCAATTCCAAATATAGGAGATTCATAGAAGCTGTTTAATTGTTCCTTAAATATATCCAATCTTCCAGACGTAATATCCTTTTTTGTCACTCCAAGGACATTTTTACCGGCATATCTGTTATCTAGCATACCACCAGTAACATTAGATGTATATAACCAAACACCTGATAAAATAAAGAATGAAACTCCTATAATTTTTAATGTCAGTCTTATACTTTGTTTCTGAGATAATACATGAAAAATTAAAAAAAATACGATGCAAACAGCAGCTGCGATAACACCTCCCCGGGAGAAAGTTAATAATCCTCTATAAATTAAGTAAACCAGCAAAATTCCATCCAAAATTACATATCCTGTCAGTTTCTTTCTTGTAATTAAAAAAGCTGCAACAATAAATATTCCGAGGCCTAGAATAGTAGCAACTTGATTAGGCCCAAACCCTCCAGAAGCTCCATAATTAGCTGCAGTACCAAATACAATTTCTTCAACACTTGGTGTTCTAAAATACAGGAAAGAGGTCATGGAAATAATAGGCATTAGCATAAAGAACATGGCATGGAATAATGTTTTTTTACTTATTTTTCTACCAAAGAAATAGAATGCACAAAAACCCAAAATAACTGGTCCACTCAGGTTAAATGCAATTGAATTTCGTATTGAATCACCTTCTGGAACACTTGTAAAAACTACACCTAATAGTAAAAGAAGTATATACACAATGAATAATGCATTTGGTTTATTGGTATTCTTACCATATATACTTCCTAGTAAAAGAAAAAGAAAAACACCGTATTTACCAGTTTCATGGAAAACAAAGCCATCGGTCATTCTAAAAAAGACTTCTGCTCCCACTAGATACCCTGCCGCATATATGGCAGCTTTTTCACTGTTTCGAGCCTTAACAATCCATAGAATACCAACAACTATCAATAATGTGCTTAGTAATTTAGAAACAGGAACAAGTGCTACTGCAGCACCTATAAACGCATGCAGTGCTATTAAATTAAATCTATTATTTAGAAGGAAAAATCTCAATATTATTAGTCTAAGTCAAAAATTTCTGTTTCTATTCTTTTTACATAATTATCATACGTGAAGGCATTGGAAACAACATAATTGTTCTTTATTATTTCTAAAAATACGTCATTTGTCATGGATGTAGCTGCTTCTACAATAAATTTTAAAGTCTCTGCATTATTTGGCTCAATTAAAAACCCGTTTTCAGTATGTTTAATATACTGATCTATACAAGAAACATTGGAGGAAATAGGAATACAGGAAAAATTCATTGCCTCACCTATTACCTTTGGAAAGCCTTCACTTTTAGAAGGCAATAATAGAAAGTGTGAATTCTCATATACTTTTACCAATTCATCCTTGTGTAAGAATCCATGAAAGTGAAATGTATTTTTCAAACCTTTAGCTTTTTCAATATATCCCTCTTTCATAAGACCATCTCCAACAATATGGATTTCTCCAATATTATCATCATTAAAAGATGAAAAAGCATCTAGTATTATATCCACTCCCTTTTTATCATTCAACGCGCCTACAAAACAGAAATTGACCTTATGAAGAACATTCTTTTTTATTAGAATTTTCTCGCCAAGAGCCCTATCCATAGTAGATAAACATGGATTTTCAAAGGGTAGTATTGTTTTTTTTGATTCCCAGTTACCATTAATAGTTACTTTACTATTACTTCCAAGTTTTTTCAACAGGTTTCTTTGAACATTGTAAAACCATGGTGCTGCATCTATCCAACTACCTGCATATTTATGCCAGAATATTTTTTTACCAAAAAAAACAGATAAGACCATAGATATAAAAGCAGGATGCGAAGGAGATCTGGTATGTATATATTTAAATCGTCTCACATACTTCCATATTGAAAAGAACAGATATGGATATGAAAGTATTATTTTCAGTTTATTTACAAATTTTTTACCTCCAGTTTTTTTTAGAGGTATAATCTCGATACGCGAACTAACAATTTCATCAAAAATGTTTAACATATTTGGATCTTCATCTAAATAACCTATCCATACAATCTTGTCAAAGATTTTCAGTAAATATTCAAACTCCCGAACAACAGGTCCAAATGCATACCTTTTCCCATTATGCAGCATCATACCTGTATCTGAAACCACTAAGAGCTCAGTATCTTTTGATATATTTTTGTGCATAATTGAATATATTTTGAAGGAGAAAAAAGACGGTCATAAATTGCACCTAACTCTAGTCCTTCATTATTTGGTATTTCCTTTATTTTTTTTATCCATAATTCTTCTTGAAAGCTTGGCACGAAAAATTCTGGAATTTCTTTTTCAATTCGATCACTTATCTCGCCTGTTTTATACGAAATAAAAGGCAATTCTTGAGCTAAGTATTCAATCAAAACCAATGGGCCACTTTCATTAATTGATGGCATCAATGCCAATTTAAACTTGGGTAATTGCTCTTGAACATTATCAATATCTGTTAAAAATGTAACTCTATCGTTCAAGTTCAATACATCTACACGTGCTTTCACCTGCTTAAAATAACGTAGATCCTGTACTTTTCCGATAAAGGTAATATTCTCGGTCAACTGAGGTAAAATATTTATGATAAACAACTGATTCTTGCCAGGTTTAATATTGCCTACAACTACAATATCGGTTCCACCCTTTATTGACCTGTTAATTTTCTCTTTTACTATAATGTTATACAATAAAAAAGCCTTGCTATCTTTTACGCTCAATGTTTTCTTTGACCATTGAACCAATTGTTTAGAAACTCCTATAAAATACTTTGGCCTTAGAAAGCTCTTTAGCGCCCAACTGACATCATTAAAATTACTTGAATGATCATGTAGTATTACATTTGTATTTACTCTGAACACAATAGCAATCAACTTTATATACATGAAGTTGTGACGCATATGAACATGAATGATATCATACTGCTTTAATATTTTAGACAGTGTATACCATTCAGAGATACTATATTTCCTTTTTCTTTTAAAATTGACTTTAGGGATTTCTTTTAGTAGTGAAGCTTCCAACTTTCCTTTACGACCAAACACTAAAGCTGAAGCATTTACCCCATTGGTGTGCAACAAGTTACACATATTGACGAAAATTCTTTCTGCGCCTCCTACTTCAAGGGTATCTATAACTTGTAAGATCTTCAAAATATGACTATTACAGGTTTGGTTTTCTAGCTTCTACTACCAGTGTTTCGTCTTTTCTATAGGCCTCTTCTTTAATTAACCTAGTATCAGTTCCTTCTTCTCCAAACGCTACTTCTTTTACATCAACAAAGCCAATTTCTTTTAGTGTATTAGTTAACAGTTCTGCATCCCAAACGGAGCAATGCCCATGATTTTGAGTTAGATGCCCTATGGCTTCAGCTTTATATTTAAAATGCGGTAATTCTATTTTATTATTATAAAAATCAATCACCCTTCCTAGATCTGGGACATTAATTCTTAACCAAGCCCCTGGTTTTAATACTCTAAAACATTCTTCTAATAATTGATTTGCATGATTCGGAAAAAGGTGCTCTAGGGTATGTCCTGAATAAATTCCATCTACAATATTACTATCACAATTTAATGTATCTCTAAGGTCTGTTTCTATATCTGGAATGTTTCCTTGATATTTTTCCCAAAATTTTCGAATCCTAGTTTTATAAAAGTCAACATGCACCCAGCCATCAGTATAATGCCTACCTGCTCCGATGTCTAAAAAGAGTGGTGTTTCGCTCTTTTTTTTATTGATATTACTCTTATGCTTAAAAAAAAGCTTTCCGATCTTACCATTTAATTCAAAAAAGAAGAGTGATCTAAAACTTGGCGCACTAATATCCGGGTGTATTCTTCTCATTTTTTAATCATTTGGTTGGCTAAATAGTTCTTTCGACTTAATACAAATATAGTGGGTATCAGTAAAATTAGGCCTATAATTATTTTTATAATTTTTTTTAAAACATTGCCTCGTACTATAAAAGTCCCACGAAGGTTTAAAAGCAAAAGATAAAAAACATTTTTTTTAGGAAAATGCTTTTTGCTTAAATAGATTTCTGAATAATGTAACAATCTTCTTTTTAAAACACTGTTTCTAGAGGCAGAAAATGTACTCTTCCTAACCTTATGTGTTCGTAAGCCTCCCATAGGAGCTCTTAAATGTAGTAGCCGTAACTGGTTGTTTTTGATACTTAAAGCTCCATTCTTTACCAACCTCAGCCCTATCTCCTGATCCTCACTTTGCAATTGATCCATCGTTTCATCAAATCCCCCTACATTTTCTAAAAGTTCTTTTCTTAACAGTACATCATTTGTAGGAAAACCATCTGATAAGAATACATGTTTACTTGTTCTGTCTATAAAGTCAGTATCTACTTCATCAGGTATACCACAAGATATATCGGCCTCATACTCTTGTAAGGTCTGTATATGTCTTAGCAGATACTCTTTGGGAAATTCTTTCATATCATCATCCAAAAACCATACATAATTCCCTGTTGATGCTTTAATACCTTTATTTCTTGCCGAACATTGCCCTATTTTCTCTGTAGTGACATATTGTATAGGAAGATCTGAAAACTCCTCTAAGAACTTCAAATCTCTTCCTTTTATGGGTGTTTGATCTACAATAACAATTTCTTTAACTGTAGGATTAAGTCCTCTAATCTCTCTAAGTTCTTCCTGTAAAACCTTGTATCTATTCAATGTGGCAATAACAATAGAAACTTGTACTCCATCCATTGAGGTAGGCATACTATTATATCTGCCCCCAATGATAGGGTATTTCACATTCTTTTTTAAACGCATCAAACTTAAAAAGGTTAATGGGTTTATGCTAAAAAACTTCATCATATAACACCATATGTATGCTTTTATATCCAAGTTCTTCTTTATAAAAGCCAGTTCATCTTTGACCTTAATATTAGTGCTGATTTCTTGTTTTACATTCCGAGCAAGCTTCTTGCTAAACCTTGGCATCGCTCCTGACCTCATGGCATTATACCCAAAATCTAATCCAATAATGTCTAATGAATTACTAAAGTTCTGGAGAGGAACAGTTTCAAATACGTTTTTATCAAGTAAACACCCTTTAAAGGTGACTTTCCATGAAGAATGATTTATGGAATCGTTAATTCTAACATTGTTCATATTTGTTGGTTGAACAATTTCTATAAGAGATGGTTTATCCTTTAAACCAATAGCCGATCCTATATGCCAAATTGTACCTTTCTCTTTTAATACATCTTGCAATTCCTCATAAGAAGGCAACTCGTTTTTAAGATCCCAAAACAAAATGTAATCACTATTCTCATTTAGAATAGCCGATTTAGCCACTAAAAGAGCTTCTGTAGTATATGTAATACGGTGGACAGGCCCATGTTTCCACAAGACTTTTTCACTTTCATTAAATAATACTAATGCGATTGTTTTCATTGCTTAAAAATAGTACTAAAAACATCAAGGAAAACACTTTTCTTGTCCTTATATAGTTCTTCCCCAAAAAAATCATGCATCAATTTTTTTCTTGCAATCTCGTCTTTTTGAGGGTTACTTATATACGTTCTTACCTGCTCTTCGAAATCGTTAAGATCATGAACTAAAGAAACAGCACCACTTGTAACAATAGGTTTATAGTGATCAAAGTCGTAAATTTTCTTATAATCATTTGGATACACATCAATATTTGGTGGATTAAAAGCTATGTTTAGCACAGGTACATTATGTATTGCGAGGTCTAGACTTACCGTAGAAGCAACATTAATACCAATGCTTGCATATTTCACCAAACTTGTAAATAATTTAATATCCTTCATGGTTGGCGTTAAATGGTTCAATTCCCAATAATGATCAGGCACCTTCAAAGAATAATCGCTGTCTCTTAACGTGTAGTATTCCGTATTATCGTCTTTAGCATATATTCGAACAACCAATTGTAAGTTTGTATCTATTTTTTTTAGTCTTTCATGCAACTCTTTAACAATAATATGCTCTTTTGGAGTGTAATAAGCCATTCCTGTAGAATACAGGATTATTTTTTTATCGAGTGGTATTTGAAGGAATTCATATAGTTGATCTTTACTGTAGATAAATTCCTCCATAAAATGAAAATCGAATTGAGGGCTTCCTGTAACATATACGTGCTCTTTGTTAAGGAATGGATAATACTTTAAAAGATCTTGTTTTATCTTTTTATTCCAAGTAAAGTAAAAGTCATATGTCGGAATAATTCTTCCTTGTGATGTTAAATTATCCCATGAGAATAGAAAAGCAGCTGTTTTTAACTTCAACTTTTTGCATGCATACAAAAGATCTAAAGAATATGAATTATGAATATGCGATGCATTAAATACAATATCTGGTTTAATATCTCGAAGTAGTTTCTCGTAATATCGTACTGTATCTTTCTTATACTGCAATCTCACATAGTACGACGTTAGTTTTTTGAGTTTCTTATCAGAAACATATAAAGAGGCGATCCTTTTTCTAATACTTCTTACTGTTGATGAAAGGCTCTTCTTTCTACTATCCACGTCATCTTTAAGCAATTTTAGATTGCCTGTAACTGAATTCAAATTCTTAGCATGAGCTATTTGAATGCATTGCTTTACTTCAGCAGCATATCTTGTATCATTGCTTTCTTCATCAAGTTGGTAAAACTCATCACATTTTTCTTTCAAATAAGTTTCAATTTCTCCGTTTGGAATAACTGAGAAAAATACCATATGATACTTCTTTCGAAGTGCATCTGTTATTCCTGAATAGACAAAATTCTTAATAGCTTCTCCTCGCGGTAATATGATCACTAGTTTTCTTGTCATTAACATACTAATTTAAATCTATTATAAAAGCCAGACTTAACCATTGCCAGATATGAAAACTTGAGTCATTTTTTCCTTCTTTATAAAGAAGCCATTCTTTTTCGAGAGATGATGTTTCAAACCAATCTTTATATACGGATCTTTTAATTTTAGATAGCGACTCATCTACCAAATCACTAAGTTCATTGGAAAGCCATTCTCTTTGAGGGGTTTGCAGTGGTCTTTTAGGCGCATATGTAATGTGATCGCTTAAAGTATCAGAAACAATCTCCCTCAATAGGTACTTTTGAACCCCGCCATTTATTTTATATTCTTTCGGCAAGGCAAATGCAAATTCAACTAATCTATGATCTAAGAAGGGTTCTCTTAATTCTGTACTATGAGCCATAGATACCCTATCATTAAATCGTAAAGCTCTTGGGATTTTTGTGTAAAATAGATCTCTATACTGCTTATTCAAAAGTTGATCATCAAAATGATGAGGGTATTCAGGCTTCTTAGCATATTTTAAAAAACCTTCTGATAATACATGCTTTTTAAATGGAGACTCTTTAACTCCTTGGACAATCTGCTGATTACTTGCATTAAAATAATAATCATACCCAGCCCATTGCTCATCCATTCCTTGACCATCTAGCAGAACCAAAACATTATCTTTTCTAGCTTTTTCAAATAGCTTAGAATATGCAATCGTTGGAACTCCTCCGTAGGGTTCATCTTGATAATAATGTGTCCTCAAAGCAAGATTATCAACCTCATTTACAGATAATAATACTTCACTTAAAGGATGCTTTGTATGTTTAATCATTTCTCTAGCCCAAGGTAATTCATCATATACTTCATTATCTGTATAAAATGTATATGCATTTATTTTATCTGAATCTTGTGTCTGATTTACGAATGATAATAGTGTAGAACTATCTAACCCTCCACTAATGTTAAATCCTACATGAACATCGGCTCTAAATCTTAACTGAATGCTGCTTTTTAAAAGTTCAATGTATTGGTTTTTTACTCCCTCATCTTTAAAATTAGATTGTCTTTCTTTAATTATATCTTCAAAGCAATACCACCGTTCGATACAAAACTCTTCTTGACTAATTTCTAAACAATGTCCGCCAGGCAATTGATCGATCTCTTCCCAAAAAGTTTCATTCGGCATACCATAACTACCATAACAGAAATAGCTAGCCCAAACCTGCTTATTAGGTACTTGCTTTATTCCTAAGGCATGTATCGCTTTAATTTCGGAGGCGAAAATAAAACGTTCTTGATCTTTGAAATAGTAAAAAGGTTTTACTCCAAAACGATCTCTGGCAGCAAAGAGAACCTTCTCTTGTTTATCCCATATAGCAAATGAGAACATACCATTCAATTTATGAAGACACTTCTTTCCCCATTTTATATATGCAGCCAGAAGAACTTCTGTGTCTGAAGACGTTGAAAAAGGATAATCTAAATCTTTTCGAAGTTCTACGTAATTATAAATCTCTCCGTTGAATACCATATAATATCTATCAGAGATATCCTTAAATGGTTGATTGGCTTCTGGAGAAAGATCGATTATGGAAAGCCTATTATGTCCTAAGGCAATTTCAGGATCAATATATGTCCCTGTATGATCTGGTCCTCTGTGCGATTGCTTATTTAGCATTACATCTAAAGAGGCTTTAAAGGTCTTTTCTCCTAAAATACCAGCTATACCACACATAACTTATTTATTGAAATTTATAGCAAGTTCTTCTGCCTTTTCCCAATCTGATAATGTATCAATATTTACATATATATCTCTTGAAGATTCTATATATGCGATCGTATCACCAAATAAAGATTTTCTCTCTTTTAAAATTTTAGTTCTTGTTATATAAATACTACCATCTCTATGAAAAGCTTTAGGTAGTTCTTGCCTCCTGCTTATAACCTCTTTATCACCTGTAGCTATTTTAAGTGACTTGTTCTCACTTTCTATAAATGCCCAATGTGGGTTATACTCATGTGGAATTTCTAATACTGATATCAATGAGTCGGCAGCAGTTTTCTTAAACTTCTGAATTGCCTCATCTAAAAAACCTGCCGCCCTAAATGGAGTAGTTACCTGTAAAATACAAACAGCATCGAAGTGGATACCTTGTTTTTCATAAAAATCCAAGGCGTGCAATACTACTGGTAATGTCGGTGTATTATCTTCGGCTAGCTCTTTTGGTCGTATAAAAGGAGTTTCCAATTTTAAGCCTTTGGCTGTGTCAATTATCTCTTGACTATCAGAACTCATAATTACTCTTGACAATTCCTTTGACGCTAAAGCAATCTCTGAAGTGTATGCAAGTAAGGGTTTCCCATTCAGAGACTTAATATTCTTATTAGGCACTCCTTTTGATCCTCCTCTTGCTGGTATGATTCCTAAAATATTCATTTAGTACCGTATCGTTTTACAAAAAGTCAATGGCGTATTGGCTATAATCTTGGCTATCCTTTTTCCTGAAAGTCCATCTCCATAAATTGCTTCTGAGGGTAGCCTACCTTTTGAAATTCTTTCTTGTATAGCTTCTTTAATTTTTTCCTTATGGTAAGGAACATCTACCACATTACTCCCTCTTTGCCTTCTATGCTGTCTTGTTCCAATATTGACAACAGGAACACCTAAAAATGAACACTCTCTAATGCCAGCGCTAGAGTTTCCAATCAAACATTTACTATGTGTTAATAGCTTTAGGAAATCATCCGATTCCATATTTTTGAAAAAATGAATATTCTTTGGTTTCGACAATTCTCTAAATGTTCTTATCCCATTTGAAGTCCCGTCTGATCCTGCATCTACATTCGGCCAAAACCAAAATGTGGGAATACCTAGTTCATGAATGGCTTCTAATGTACTAAGGACATCTTCCCTGGCAGATTCATATTCTGTGGTTACTGGATGCTGCATTACTACCAAATACCCTTTTTTCCAGTCAATCGCTTCTCCTACTCCTCCATACTTTTCAATAGGATTAAAATTTAGAGCCTCTTGATTGATCATAGCGGCGATATCAATAGACGGACATCCTGTATTAAATACTTTTTCAGGATCTTCGCCCATATTTATAACCCTTTGTAATGCATCTTCTGTTGAAACAAAATGCAGATCCGCTAGTTTTGTATTAGCGTGTCTTACCTTTTCGTCTATATTTCCAGTAACTTCACCTCCTTGAATATGAATTAACGGTATATTTTGGTAAGAAGCTGCTATACTGGTAGCAATAGTTTCAAATCTGTCAGCAATTGTGACCACAGCATCTGGTTTAAGTTTGTAAAATACATTTGCTAATTCCATAACACCTAATCCAGTTGTTTTGGCCATAGAAGTTGGGTTTTCACCTTCTAAAACCATAAAAACTCTTTCTGTTATCTCAAAACCATCTTTTTCTATAAAATTTACAATGCTACCGTACCGGTCTAGCAGCGCAGAACCCGCAACAACCAATTGCAATTCTAAATTTTCGTGTTCTTTTATAGCTGAAAGCAACGTTTTCACTCTACTATAAGAAGGTCTCGCTGTAACTACAACACAAATGTTTCTTAACTCCATTATTCTTTAATTAAATCTTCTTCATTTAAAAAACTCCATTTATCTAAATCTTTGTTTAACTTTTCACCTATTACAGTTTCATACGCATCTGCTGAAATACCATATCCCTTAGGTTTCTTTGTTTCAAGATCAGAAAAACTAATGATATGTCCTTTTTTAAGGCTTTTATTGACAGCCAATGACTTTTCAAAAATAGCTTTTAAATGATCAAAGTTTTTCGTGTTCTCTTTCTGTATTGGTTGATCAAATGCCTTATCGAGATTTCGTATACCTTTAACAAGTTCGTTGGTTTGATCTATTGTTAGAGAAGAACTAACATCAGGGCCAAACATTTCCTTGTCAAAAACCACATGAAATTCCAATATTTCAGCACCTAATGCCCTAGCCGCTATACAGGTTGCTATTTCTGAGGAATGATCTGAAAAACCAATAGTCGTTTGATATCTATTCTTCAATTTCTGAATCATATTTAAGCCATATTGTTTGGGAATTGTAGGATATGAAGTAGTACACTGTAATATTGAATATGTAACCTTCTTGCTTATCAAAAAATTAACAGTAGCATCCAATTCCCTGATTGAGCTCATTCCTGAAGAAATAATAATTGGTTTATTCGTTTGAGCTATTCTTTCTAACAGCACTAAATTATTGACCTCTCCCGACCCCACTTTATATCTCTTTACTCCTACTTCTTCCAACAAATCTACGGCTGCGTTACTAAATGGCGAACTCATAAATTCAATACCTACTTCATCGCAATGTTCTTTTAGTTCTTTCCATTGGTCTAGTGAAAATTCCATACGTTTCCAATAGTCCATTCTTGTAGCATCTTGAGTAGAAAACTGAACTCTAAAAGGTTCATGAATACTGCTTTCTGCCTCTGCAATATGGGTTTGAAATTTTATAGCATCGCAACCCGTTTTGGCTACTGCATCGATGTATGCATGTGCCATACCTAAACTACCATTGTGTGCCTGAGCAATTTCAGCTATTATAAATGTCATTTATATAGATTCTATAAAAGTTTCTAATTTCTTTAATTGTCCATTTAAGGTAAAAGCGTGTAAGAAGGTATCCTTTCCTGCTTTCCCAAAATATTTTATTTTATCCGGATTCTCTAATAAGGACTGTATCTTGAGTGTCATTTCCTCCAAAGTATCACAAAGTAATACATTTTTATCATTTATCATTTCTGGAAATGCTTTTATTGAGGCTTTTGTTGCTATTACAGCTTGTTCATAATTTAGAGCCAGTGGCAATCTAGTTCTTGTACCTGTATTATATTCCCATGGGATTATATGAATATCATTGGAATGCATTACCGTATCAAGGTTTTCAACAAAACCTTTAATTTCTATGGAGGTATCTTCAAATTTCTCAATCAATTCGACAGGAGCATCAGAAACACTTCCAATTACTTTTAATTTTATGGATGGATGCGATTGCTTTAATTTTGCCCAGCAAACGTCTATGAATCGTTCTAAACCGAGCCTGTTTGCTGTTGTATTCATTCCTCCAAGATGGATTATCGAGGTGTTTACTGCATCACTAATATCACTTTTTACAGCATAAGTAGTAGGCAGATACAACGTTTTCTTCTTTGTTATTTTTTCAATATCCTTTGACTCCGTGTATGATCCAGATACGCATGTAGCAAAACTTTTCACCAATTCAAATTCACCTCTTTTCTTTTGAAACCTATGAAATCTATGTTTAACCGTATCTTTATTCTTATGCTTTGACAGTTTATACTCCCAATCATGATGCGAATAAATGGCTTTTCTCTTTTCTTTTAATTGTGCATATAGAATTGCAGTCCAACGCCATTCACACCATACCATATCATATTCTTGCTCACGCAATAATTGTTTAAGGTTAGTAATATTCTCATTGTTTATAAAAGCATATTCAAATTTTAAAGGGTTGAACACAGCATTATACATTCTTCCTATTCCTTTGTTAGTAGTTCCAAATGAAATTTTAAATGAAGTTATTTCTTTGACAAAGTTTTTTACTTTTTGATAATCCTTAAGATCAAACTTATAGCTGCTATCCCACAGAAAAACAATAAGACGAATATCATATCCGAGTGCATGAAGTAGCGCTATATGACTGTAATACACGGAGGCTCCTCCGCTTTTGTCTGGGGATATCTCTCCAGCGTTTACCATAAAGAACATCCTTTTACTCGACATCATCTTGAATTTTGGCATAGGTAATTAATACTTGTTTCTTGATATCTGAATGCTCCAATTCTTTTACTTTATCTTCATTTATTGCAAACGCTTTCTTAATGAGTTCGTCATTTTCTAGCGCTACTGTTATTTTATCGGCTATTTCTTCTACATCTTCTGGGTCATCAATCAATAATCCATTTACGGTATTTTCAATGTAATCCTCTGTAACTCCACCTGGATTAGATTGGATAGGAAATGCTCCTAATAACATGGCTTCAAGAAGTGTGTTAGGTATACCGTCCGATATACTATTCCCAATAGAAATTCTAGCCCCGCCGAACTTTTTGAGTAGCTCCTCATGAGAAATCTGATCAAAACGCGATGAGTACTCTATTTTAAGATTATATCTCCTGTTCAAATAAGCAATTCTATCTATTACTTTATCATGTGCAGAATACACATATATCTTATAATTTCTTAATTGATCAACGATGCGCTCTAATGCGTTTAATACTTTTATTGCCCTACCTGCCCAATGGTCATATCCTTTTATTAAAATAAGTTTTCTCTGCGAAATGGGTTCTATGTAATTCTTGTAAGATAACGTCTTATATCCTCCACCTCCAGGAAATATTGGCATTACCTTTATAGCTAGATCGAGTTTATTTATATAATCTCTATCTCTTGAATTGTCTATATATGCATAATCTATATTGCGTAATACTCTTCGTATTTTCTTTGAATGATATGGATGATCTTTATACAGGTATAGGTCACTTCCCCATGAAGAATATGCCCATTTAAAGTCCAATTTCTTCTTTGCCTTTAAAAGGTGATAGGATTGTGATTGCATTTCCAATGAATGCACAAGATCTGGCTTTATATTTTTTATAATTTCCATTAGCTTTTCACTAGCAGTTACTTTTAGCAATGGACTGATATAGTCATAAATTCCAGGGAATTTTTTATAAACGGTATATTCACCACGTATCGGTTTCACTTTTCTTTTAGACCAATCTGCAAAGAAGTGAGTCCATTTTAATTCTGGGTGAATCGGTTTGTCCAAAGCGTCAAATACGAAAATCTCATGCCCAGAATCTTTAAGTTGATTGATCCATCTGGCTGAGTGAATATATTGTTGACAAACAAATAAAATCTTCATTGAATTTATATATAAAACCTAAAGTTAAATGACTGCTTTGCATTCTCTATCAAACTATTATACGCCAAATACCAATCATGAATATCATATAAGTTCTTAGGAATTTTATCGAAATATGGATTTACTCTATTATTCGTTTCATATACTTTTATGGCATCATTGATTCCTTCAACCCAATCATCAACCATATTAGGATCTTCAATAAGCTTTCCATATTCACCAGAATTTAAAAGTTCTGAAACGCTCCCGTTATTTGCTGCAATACAAAATGATCCTGACTTCAATGCTTCTAATAAGCTTAATCCAAATCCTTCCTGACATAATGTTGGAAATAGGTAAAAATCTGATAATTGATAATATTCTATCAGTTCGTTATTAAGTAATTCTCCGAAAAAAGTAACGTTTTTAAGTTGAACATCTCTTGTTAAACCAATAACGCAAAGGTGTATATTGCTATGAACTTCCAAGAGTTTAGACCATATTTCTAAAGTAATATCCAACCCTTTCTTTTTTCTATCCTGAGAACACCAAACAAAAACCAGTGTATCATCACTTATCTTATGTTTAGCTCTTAATTTGTTTTTGATTTCAATATCAACAGGCTTAAAAGCGCTGGAGTCTACTCCGTCTGGACATATAGCCACTTTCATAGGAAATGTATTCAATACTTGTTGAAAGCTTTTATAGGAACTTTTGGTAAGCAATACCAACTCATCTATCTGAGATAAAATATGCTCATCAGTTGTAAAAGGGTAAAAACTATGAAAGTGATACTGAACATAAACTCTTTTTCTTAGATCATTCTTCTGTATGTACGCTAATATTGCTTTAAGCATTCCGAAATTATCTTTCACTTGTAAAAGAATCTTTTCCTCTTTTTGCAAGACACTTTGCAATGCTCTTATATACGGATTAAACCTATTTAAAGGGTCTTTTCTAGATCCTATCTTGTCAAAAAAGGAAACCTCGCTAATAAAAATTTGCTTGGGTTTCTGCATGTATTCAGTAGATCTAGGACCAATAACATAATCTAATTGATTCTCTCTCTTCAGTAAATAGTCCATTTCTGTAGTCCAACTACCAACAGCATTAAATGGTAGCCAAGCAGTAGACATCAAAACTGTTTTTATCTCGCTCATACTATTATTTTATATCGATTCCTCTTATCGCAAAGTTTGCACCATCAATTGCCACAATGCGTTCATCTTGTTCTAAAATGGAAACATGATGTACAGCATCTTTTATCATTCCTTTGTTTTTATAAAGTAAAGGCTTTTTTATCAGTTTTTCTTGATATTCTTGTTTAGATATACGTTCAATTTCAAATAAATTTACTCCAGAGCCATATCCTTCTGTAGCATCTTGTGCCAATCTATAACATCTTTCTTTTTCTTGAATTATGGAGCCAGCATTTCTATTATTACTTAGATCTTTTGAAATAGGAGAACAAGGATGTTGTTTCCACTCTCCTTTAAAAGAATCGGAATAAAACAACAATAATTCATTAGCGCTTAGATCTGTTGTAAACCAATAATATACTGAATCTTTCACTAAAAAAATTGTATCGACAAGCTGTTTGCCTTCATAAAGCACAGTGTCTAAAACCCATTTCTCAGGAAAATTTACGGCTTTATACAATCTGACCTCATTAGATTGATACGATTCAGGTAACATGTAAAAGCTGCCCTTCATTTTGAAAACATAAGGAAAAGATTGGTGGAATGACTCTTCTAATATCTTGTTTTTATATTTCCAATTAATTCCATCTTTACTGATTGCATAGGCTATATCGGCATCTTTATACAAATGCTTTTTATATTCATACTCGAAGAACAGGTAGTAAACTTTATCGTGCTTTATTAAAAAAGGGTCTGCTACTCCTCCACACTCTTTGTTCTTTATTTGAAACCATACATGTTGTTTAGGAATTTCCAACATCGTAAGTTCATTTATACTTTTATTGGTTCTAAAAGTAGTAATACTCCAACCTCTCACTTTTGGAATAAAGCCAAAGGAACTAGGAAGCAATCGTAAAAACTTTAAGATAAATTTGTTAGTATGTGTTCTTGCCCTGTATCTCAAAATCAAGATCGAGAGAATCCATAAAATAACAAGTGACGATATGATATAAATAACCACCACTAAGCGTCAATTTTTTCAATTACTAAGTACGTATTTCCTACCATAAAATTCTCTAACGGCAAATGCTTATACTTGCCAGCAAAATTTGGTTTCTGCTCAGAAATAACAGGCTCATAATAATCTCTTATTTTTTTGGGGAAATTAGGGTAAATTATATGCTCCTGGTCCATTTTGATCTTATCTAAAAAACATGAATACACGAAAAACTGATACTTGATGTTCTTAAAACTATCTAAAATATTGATGTATTCGTTAATTCTCTTTCTATTGGACATTCCTCTCTTGTTTACCATCCATTTATAGGTAATCTCGCTAAAAGTTAAAAAATCATACTCTTTATCCAGATGATACCTAAAGTAATTATAAGGTTCAAAATCTATATGATGTACCATTTTACCACCTGCTGCAAGCAGGTCTATCATTTTCTTAAAGGCAAGCTTTAAACTATATATTTCTTGTATTACCTGATTAGAAACGATGTAATCAAAAGGTTCTTGATATAACTCTGTATCTTTCTTTTTGTTGATTTCTTCTATTCCTTTTCCATAAATGTATTTCCATTTATTTTTTGGTAATAAGGCATTGTCAAAAAGGTTTTCAAATCGATATTTTTCTTGGCCTAAAAGCATTTCTTGATACACCTTTTTAAGTAAATGTTCATCACGCCGTGCATAGAATTTATCAAAAAAGACAACCGACCTAGCTCCCGAAAACAAAAACTTAAGGCCAACGCCAAAGCTATCTCCTGGACCTATTTCTAATATCCGCTTACCTATAATATCGGCTTTATTAAATGAACCATACTTCTTATAGCCTTCAAATACTTTATCTAACGTTTGTAATACAACTTCTTCTTTAGCATTTATAAACCGATTGCCGGCAACATGTTCTTTTCGTCCCAATAAAAACTTAACCCAAATTTTAAGGTTTGTTTTTATAGATCTGTAAATAAATTTACGTCTCTGACTAGGCATAGTGTAATATCTTTATTTGCATGTTAAACTTTGAGAAACCTTTTAACTCCTAAAAGAATTCTTGTCAGTATATTCAAATGTAGGTTATTTAACGATTCCGCATACCTGGCAATTCTATATGTTGAGTTCGGGTTTCCCCATTTATTATAATAAATAAGGTGGTCATGTAAAACTCGTTTATCTTTTAATATCCATTTTAAAGAATCATGATATAGGTAGTTGGGTATTTTCTTTCCCGCACTTTCAGGTTCTAAAAAAACATCTTTTTCTTTACTAGATTCTTTGGTAGCCACTTTGTGCAAATGTTCTACATGGGATCCGGAAACAACTGCATTTTTAATACCGTAATACAGAAGTGTTAAAGCAAAATCATTATCTGAATAATAGAATGTAAATCGGTTATCCAACATTTTAATCTTAGAGAATACTTCTTTTTTACAGACCAAACACCAACCTTTTATATGTTGAGTTACCTTATATCCCATAACATAATCATGAGAAAATCTATTTAATTCTTTAGTAGGATCAATCGGACTAAAAGAAAGAATGTCTTTTCTTTCTTTATTCACTTTGACTATTTCCGAAAACCAGTTTTTGTGAAATATCAAATCATTATTACAAAGTGCTATGAAGTCTCCCGACGCATTATTAATTCCGATGTTTAAATATGTATGGAACCCGAAAGGTTCTTCTGGAACAATTACTTTTATGGTATCTGGGTATGTATGTTTTAAGTTATATTCTTTATTGCTTTCAACAATAATTATTTCCAGTTCATATTCTCTTGAAAAATCTTCAGAACTAACCAAAGAATTTATACAATTCATAGTAGTATTGAACAAGTGCTCAGAACTGGTTTTTGATAAAATTATTACCGATAACAACATTTATTTTTTCAATAATTTTTGATATAACTTCTTTAAAAAAGGTACTGATTTCGCGTTGTTTTGTCTCTTAAGGTTATCTAATTCTCTCGCAATTAAAATGGGATTACCAACATGAATTAAAATTGTTTCCTTATGTCTGTTGAAAATTATATCATGATGCGCTCGATATTTTTCCATATCGTTAAACATAGTGTTTACTAAGGAGTCTGCTTCTCTAACTCGATAAAAGAACAATGGTTCCGATATCTTATGTACTTTCCCCCCGTTCTTTAATATGGATATCCAGAGGTCCCAGTCTTCTAGGAATTCTAATTGATCACAATAACCACCTACTTTGTCATATGTACTCTTTCTATAGAAAGCAGAAGCTACTATACAATTCTTTTTTAACAGATAAGGAAGTGAGTAATCCTCTAACTTAAATAGTTTATTTACCGCTCCAAATTTCATGGTATCTGCATAAACTACTTCGATAGAGGCATCTTCTTCTAAGATTTTTATAGCCTTTTCAAAATATGAACTATCTATATAATCATCAGAATCCAATGGAAATATATATTTACCGTTGCTTCTTTTAATACCTTCTATTCTAGCTCCGGATAATCCTAAATTTACTTTGTTCGTAACAATGGTAAATCTATCATCTTTTTTCACATAGGGCTCTATGATCTCTATTATATGATCTGGCGATGCATCGTTTACCAGAATAGCTTCCCAGTGTGTATATGATTGCTTTAACAATGAAGTAATCGTGTCTTCTACATAATCCGCTGTCTTATAACAGGGAATAATAACAGATATTAAAGGGTG
>Ga0316204_10002392_pt1 | contig 42807 bp, 36 predicted proteins | sample 6monrhotite_MG_2_FD_205661 | JGI IMG/M metagenome (GOLD analysis project Ga0316204, IMG submission 205661) | Microbial mat bacterial communities from mineral coupon in-situ incubated in ocean water Damariscotta River, Maine, United States -... | ecosystem: Environmental > Aquatic > Marine >... | reverse complement strand
ATATGTTGATGCCTAAAATAAATCAAAATTTCTATTGTCCGTTATATTCACGGTCAGCTTGCTTAGCTCTGTATATTGCAAAGTCTGCTGCCCCTCTAATTGATTGGGTACTCCAAAAGCGTTATTTTGATAACAATCTTGGAGAACTGAGATGTCGAAAGTGCTGAATAAACATAACCGTAGGACAGCTAAGCGAAAGTTTGATGCTGTTATAGAGTTACTTAAAAATCATAAGAAATTGGATGAGCTGAGCCGTGAAACAGACCAACCAACTCACGTGTTATCCCAATGGCGCGATGATTTTATCAATCATGGTGAGGTACTTTTTAAAGAGCCTGAGTCGCCAAGAGAGCGATCTCTTCTCAAAGAATCAAATCGCTTAAAAACAAAGATTGGTGAGCAAGTCATGGAAATCGAATACATGAGCCAAACCTATTCGATTTCCGTAAAACAACGTTTTGGTTTGTTGCGTGTGAGTCGCGTGTGGTGTATTCCACATAACATTTTGAGGAAAGGGCAACATAAAAATGCTAAAAACATGTAAGTATTTCAGCAGTTTTATTGACAGGCTGCTAAATGTGCCAAGAAAAATTACGTTTTTATAGCAACGAAAATATGCTAAAAAACCTACAAAAGCAAGGAGAGCCAAAAATAATGACTATAAGGGTATTCTACAAAACGGCACATTTTAATGAGTTTCTCAGTACATGTAATGGAGGTTTTAATGCCGAAGATCATTTTGGCTACAACGTTTCCCATGCAGAAATTTTGAATCAGGCTCTACAAGTACTTCTTAGTTCGCCTACTGGGCGTCGTCTATATAATCATCTATCAGGCTCACAGGATATTCGTATTGTAATTTTTCCAGGTGGTAACGACACTCTCTTTATGTCTCCAAGCCTTTCCAAAGATATAATTGGAAAGGAAACGGGAATTGTGAGTGTTCAACCTGAACTATTACTCAATGAACTTGATCCTGACCGAAGTAAACCTGATTCGCATCTTCTTGCTGCCAGCATCGCCCATGAGCTCGGCCACGCTCACCAGTTTCTTGAACACAAAGAATGGTATGAAGATAACTTTAAAAAGTCTGCTGAAAATGAAGAAAACAAATGTATTATCGAAAGTCATTGTGTAAAATTCTACGAGCATCCAGTATGTAACGAGTTAGGACTCAAAACTAGAGATAACTATGTACAGTGTGCTAATGTGAATGCTTATGATTACAACTATCCAAGAGAGTTGCGACTTTAAGTGTTTTTTATCGCAAATTTTCATTGCAGTAAAAAGTCGGCTGTTAAAAAAATGAATTTAGACTGAGTATTTCCCAAGTTTTATCTAGTAATTATACCAATAAAAACCAATTTATGGCTTATTGATTACAAAGTATGTAGTTTTTTTCTTCTATCTTATTCCAATGCACACCCTAAGATCACTCCCATCAATTACCATTGATCGCTAAAAATCACAGACTTTGGGAGAAGATAAGGATGTCAAGAGAAAAACAGTTCGTTGCTAATTTGTATTATCATGGTCGTCTTGAACAACAGATGTCGGCGGATGAAAAAGAATTAGATTCTCTGCTAGCGAATATGCATCTTGCTGTTGATAGTATGAGCTCAGGAAGTTCAGGAGATATTATCGATCGACATCAAGGTCAGGTTATTTACTCTTGTACTTATCAGTCACCAGAGTAGCTGACATAAAAGAAGTAGTCTCTTCCATTTGTTATTTAGATCTATGCAGCTGCGCATTCGAATAACGGTTCTATCTAAGATTGTAGCATTTTAGAAACCAGAGCGAGCCTCGATTCCGCCATACGTCGATCCCCCACTTTTGATGATTTCCTAAGATTTTTTTGTATAAAGCAACGTCATTGTCCATAATTGGGTAGCAGTTTATCCGTGTTGCCAACCAGGAGAAGCTTTTATGCGAGGCTTTGAATCATTATCAAATCACGGAGGTGCAGCAGCTGCCGCCGCGGCAACTGCTGCTGCAGCCAGTGCCACCCAAGGATCATCCACATTAACTGATATTTTAGGACCTGGCGTTTCAGCACAGGCTTTATTAACAGCCCCACCACTGGTTGCAATTACCTTAGACATCACGCGCTTAAAACGTGCTGGCGCCATGCTGCCGATCACACCGGTTGAACACCAAGCCTTTGACCGCTTGATGGATGATCTATCGGATCATATCGCTACGGTCAATCGCAGTGTTAGAGAAGTCAATCGTGATCCGGGTGCGCAAGAATTAGAACTGGGGCCCATCAAAGATCAGTTGCAAGCCATGCGGCGTATCACACAAGCACTCAACAGACCGCCTTACACACAAGAGCGTTCACGCATTACATCGATTATTTCGGTCATTGAACGCAGTTTTACGTTACTAGAAAAAGACATCACTCATCGCATTGCAACACCGGATCCTGCTGAGCGAGCTAAGGTGAAATGGCAAACGCATGGTTTTCATGCGGAACAAAGTCTGATTCATGACAACACTGCAGAGCAAGCCGCACTGGAAAAACTCTTGCAAGATCTTTCCGGTGTTTTTACCTTTGATGACAAAGCACCGCAATGCTTTATCAGTTACGCCTGGCCGACACCAGAGAATAAAGCCCAAGAATATTGGGTGCAGCCTTTTTTAAAACGCCTGCGCGCACAGCTGCGATTAGCGGGTATTCATGCCTTATTAGATATCGAAGATAATATCACGACACGCAATATTCGCAGTTTTGCCGTTCAAATCAGCGAGAGTGATTATGCGCTTTGCTTTTGCACGGAGTCACTCAAAGACAAAGATCGTTCGCCCAATTATCGAGTAATCCAGCGTGAACTGAATTTATTAAAAGAAAAGCACGAGCGTGATGTTGCAACGCTTGGTCAAACCCAAGTCTTGTATGTGCTGGGCAGTGGAGATCACCATACAGGCTACCCTGAGGAGCTCAGAGAATATCGCACGGTGTATGACTGGCGAGATAAAGGCTATGTGAAAGGCTTAGAAACTTTGTTGCGTAATCTATATGGTTTTCGATATCCACGTGAGAGTACGGATCATCAAGCGCAATGGGCACAGTTCGATGCATTATGGACGGGTTTTTATCAAGCCTTTCCTGATCGAGAACAAGTACTCACGCCTGCTGCGATTCAAGCAGCCTTAGCGAAGCCCGTGCCAAGACCAACCGATTACAGTGCGCTCTTAAGTGCATTTAGAGATCTGTCTGAAGAGCAAGATCCGATTTTATTTGCACCTTTATTTCGCTTGCCACTGCGCTTACCGCACTTTACGGGTCGGGTATCTGCACTACGAACGATTGCGACCCAATTAGAAAGTGATCAAGTCGGCGTGGTGACTTCAGGAGGTGTGGTACAACAAAGCGTATCGGGTCTGGGTGGTGTGGGTAAGACGAGTTTACTTTTAGAGTATGCCCATCGCGTCCGTGCGCGTGAACCAGTGGGTGAGGGAAGCGATGCCATCACACCCACGGCCTATGATCATATTATTTGGCTAAGTGGCAAAGAGCCGTTATCGGCTTTTAAAGCACTTGCGCAAGAGCGTTTAGGGTTGGATCCGAGTATCTATGACAAAGTGCCGGTCTTAATGCGCAAGATCTATGAGACCTTGATGGCGCGTTATCCCAAGGTCTTGCTGATTTTAGATGATGTGAAAGATGAAGCATCGATTCGGCCATTCATCCCGCGTCATACAAGTGATGGTCGATTACATCTGTTAATCAGTAGTCGTAGCCAACATTGGTCATCCAAAGCGATTGCATTAGATAGTTTTACGCCGGAAGAAGCGCGTGCTTATATTTTGGGTTTATTACCCGATGAAACACCCGAATCAGCTGATGCACTGGCTAAGACGCTGCATTACTTTCCTTTGGCCTTATCACAAGCAGTGGCTTACATTCAGCAACCACCGGGTGGTATTGCGGATTACTTAACAACGTATGCGAGCAGTCAGGGTCAATTGCATTTATTAAATAATCCACCATTAGAAGATTCTCAACAATTATTTGAATCATCAGATGACTGGGATGATCGTCAAAAGGCGGTGTATACGACGTGGCATATATCGATTGAAGCACTTCAAGAAAAGCAACCAGAAGCAGAAAAGGTACTGAACCTCAGTGCGTATTTCGCGCCGAGAGGAATTCCTTTTTCTTTATTCCGAGAATCACTGTCATTAGATCCGTTTTCGTTTAAACAAATTTGGGTGGATTTACAGGCGTATTCATTGATTGCCATTGATCAAGGAGGAGAAGGTTTTTCGGTGCATCAGCTGTTGCAAGAAGTGATACGTTGTCACCATAGAGAGGCACAAGGCACAGAAAAAGCGTCGAGCGCTAGAGCAGGTGAGGTCGATGCTGTGATGGGAGGGGCTGCTGGTGCAGCTGCAGTAACAGCACCATTGCCAAGCGGTGATTACCTGGCACAGAGTTTAGCGATTTTAGATGCTGCGTTTGGCTACGACAAAATCGAAGGTGCTTCGAAAAACATGGCAGAGTGGCGAGCGAATGCACCTCTGTTACGGCATATCGCTGCGTTACTGAATTATGTGGATGGTGTTGATGCGATTGCCGAGCAGGTAGGTCGATTAGGAAATAGTGCCGGTTGTCTTGCTGGTGATTTGGGTGATGTGGATCAAGAGAAAGCCTTTCTAGAGTGTGCGCTAAAAATTAATGAGTCACATTATGGTACGGATCATGTCGAAGTGGCGAGGACTTTAAATAGTTTGGCTAATGCCTATGGGGATTTGGGTGATGTGCATCAAAAGAAAACCTTGCTAGAGCGCGCGCTAAAAATTCAAGAGTCGCATTATGGTGCGGATCATGTGGTAGTAGCGGGAACTTTAAATAATTTGGGCAATGCGATCGGGGATTTGGGTGATGTGCATCAACAGAAAACCTTGTGTGAGCGTGCGCTAAAAATTCAAGAGTCGCATTATGGTACGGATCATGTGGACGTGTCGATCACCTTAGGTAACTTGGCTTTAGCGATAGGTGCCTTGGGTGATGTGCATCAAAAGAAAACCTTGCTAGAGCGCGCGCTAAAAATTAAAGAGTCGCATTTTGGTGCGGATCATGTGGAAGTGGCGAAGACTTTAAATAATTTGGGTAATGCGATCGGGGATTTGGGTGATGTGCATCAACAGAAAACCTTGTGTGAGCGTGCGCTAAAAATTCAAGAGTTGCATTATGGTACGGATCATGTGGACGTGGCGCTCAGCTTAGGTAACTTGGCCAATGCGATAGGTGTCTTGGGTGATGTGCATCAACAGAAAAGCTTGCTGGAGCGCGCGCTAAAAATTCAAGAGGCGCATTATGGTGTCGATCATGTGAAAGTGGCGCTCACTTTAGGTAACTTGGCCAATGCGATAGGTGTCTTGGGTGATGTGCATCAACAGAAAACCTTGCTAGAGCGCGCGCTAAAAATTGAAGAGGCGCATTATGGTGCGGATCATGTGGAAGTGGCACTCACCCTAGGTAACTTGGCCAATGCGATAGGTGCCTTGGGTGATGTGCATCAACAGAAAACCTTGTGTGAGCGTGCGCTAAAAATTCAAGAGTCGCATTTTGGTGTGGATCATGTGGAAGTGGCGCGTATTTTAAATAATTTGGCTGCAGCGATAGGGACCTTGGGTGATGTGCATGAAACGAAAGTCTTGCTAGAGCGCGCGCTAAAAATTCAAGAGTCACATTTTGGTGCGGATCATGTAGAAGTGGCGAGGACGCGTTTTAACTTGGGTCTTGCAGAACTACAGTTAGGGAATAAATCGGCTGCAGTAGATCATGTGAGCTATGCTTTAAAAGTATTCCAAGCGTTCTATGCAGACCTCAGGCACCCCAATATCCAAAAAGCCGAGCAAGTATTACAAATGTGTCAATATTTTGGCAATGAAGCGCAAGCACTAGTATCAACGAGCATATCAACTTCTGGGTTGTTAGATTATAACCTGCCTGTCTTATTGAGAAGATACAAACTACCAGATGCATCACAATCGAGCTTGGAAAAAGCATTACGGATGTCAGTTGTTAATTTTTTTTATGAAGATTTAGAGCAATTGCTGCAAGAGGTAGACAATATCAATGCTCAAGATGATAATCCCACAAGTCAAAAGACAGCCTTGCATTGGGCAGTGATTAAAGAAAATCAAAAAGCCATATCTAGCTTGCTGAGCGTAGGCGCGGCCTGTGATATTCCAGATGCCGATGGTAAAACAGCACTGGATTATGCGCATGCAATTGATGACATCAATACTATACAATTATTTATCGAATTTTTTCTTGAAGCCGAAGGTTTCTTTTTTGCATCATCTCCACAAGTTTTTAAACATACAGCATTACATCGGGCTGTGCACAGTAAAAACCATAAGGCAATATCTGCGTTATTAAAAGCAAACGTGGGATATGATATTCCAGATGCCAATGGTAAGACGGCATTGGATTACGCCCATGAAGCCGATGATTTCGATCTGATTCGATTATTTATCGAGTTTTTTCTTGAAGAAGAAGGTATGGCTTTATCTTTATATAAAACGCCAGAGCTCAGTCGAAATTTCTTTGAATTTTTGCAAGAGCAGAAAATCCTTCCTTCAGATTTACCGTATTCAAATTTTGAAAAACACTTTGCCAGTCATGCCGAAAGAACAGATGTTCAAGAAGCCTATCAAAAATTTATGGCAGGGCAGTCTGGCATACTAGCAGCAGCTGCAGCAGCATCATCAGTGATAACACAAGCAACATCTGTCCAAACACGCGCACCTGCATTACTTGCTCCATCAGCACAGTCTTCAACTTCGGCAGTCTCCGCTTCATCTGCAACCGCGGGTATATTTGGTGCATCACATCCAGCATCACCCCTAGCGATGTTATTGCTACAAACACAAAAACAAATCCCGGAACCCGGCCAAGTCCAATTGATTTTTAAAACAGAAACGGAAGCAGAAGATTGTCTGCGACAATTACAAGCATGAACTCAATCAGCTTCTGCGGCTGCAGCCGCTGCAAGTGCACCAACAGACTATGCTATTGAAGCAATCAGAATCATTGATGAAGATAAAGCCGGTGCAAGTGCTGCAAGCACGGCCGCTGCTGTTCAAAATAGCTATGCGATTACTATTTCCAAAGATGGCTATAACCAAATTCTAGCAGACCCAGTTGCTTATTCCGCATTAGAGGTTGCCGTCTGGGTGGAACAAGAGCTCCATCCTCAGTATGCAGTTTAGCTAGTAGAAGATACCTCCAGACTATATAAATGTGTATCTTTTATAACCTCAAGCATCAGTTTAACTATTTCTAGTAATTTTCTATTTCAGGTGCACAAGATCTTGTGTTCTTCCTGTCCTGTGGGTTTTTCTCCCACTGAGAAATCCTTCAACCATGCGGCCTAGAAGCAAAAACTTCAAGTGAATTATATACTTTTGGGTGTAAGGTGGTACAATGTGGGAATTAGTGGGGTATTGCTCTTAAGGTGGGCAAAAGAACATGGGATGTACAACGTGAATTCGTTCATGTTGAAGTTAACAAGGATGTTAATTTCTCCCACTAATATTCAAACGTGCGAGGTACAACAATGTTTCGTGGTTTAACCGCGTGTTCAATCGACGCTAAAAATCGTCTCACTGTGCCGACTGCATATCGCAGTGTGCTCGTTGACGAGTTCGATTCGAAAGTGGTTTTAACTATTGATACCGAGGAACGATGTCTGCTGCTCTACCCATTGGAGCACTGGATGGTGATTGAAGACAAATTACAAAGTTTGCCGAGTTTTACGCCGGCGGCTCGACGGATACAACGTTTGCTGATTGGTCATGCAACAGATTTAGAGTTAGATCGACAAGGTAGAATTTTAATACCGAGTTTATTAAGTGAGTATGCAGGATTAGATAAGTCGGTCATGTTAGTGGGGCAAGGTAAGAAGATTGAAGTCTGGGGTGATGCCCAATGGCAATTGGGTAGAGATAAATGGTTGTCAGATGGTTTGGAAATTGATGACGCTTTGCCGTCAGAATTGCAGACGATATCTTTATAGAGTGATGTGATGACATACAAACACCAACCCGTGTTGCTTACGGAAGTCATCGAGGGTTTAGCAATAAAACCAGATGGTGTTTACATGGATTTAACGTTTGGTCGTGGTGGGCACAGCCAAGTGATATTAAAAAGTTTAGGGCCTGATGGTCGATTGGTGGCGATGGATAAAGATCCTGCCGCCATTCAAGAGGGGGAAAGAGGGCCCTTTTTTAATGATCCTAGATTTTCGATTCGACATGCTTCATTTGCTGAAATGAAAAATGTCGTTGAAGAAATGGGATTGCAACAAAAAGTGAATGGGATACTGATGGATTTAGGTGTCTCATCACCGCAGCTAGATGACCCCGAGCGGGGTTTTAGTTTTACTAGAGAAGGACCTCTAGATATGCGGATGAACCCACAGCAAGGCATGGATGCGGCAACCTGGTTACACCAGGCGCCAATGGAAGACATTATTCATGTGCTGCGCGAGTACGGTGAAGAGCGTTTCGCTCGGAGAATTGCGACGGCGATTATTAGTGAGCGAGAAGAGCGCGCATTAACAACAACGCTGCAATTAGCGCAATTGATTGAGAGAGCAGTACCTAGACGAGAAAAAAGAATTCATCCAGCTACGCGAAGCTTTCAGGCTATTCGCATTTTTATTAATCGCGAATTAGAAGAGTTAAAAGATTGTCTCGCGCAGTGTTTGGAAATGATGTCAGTGGGTGGGCGGTTATGTGTTATCAGTTTTCACTCTTTGGAAGATCGTATCGTAAAACGTTTTTTCCAGCGTGAAGCGCGAGGTGATGAATATCCTCCTGAGTTGCCTATTCCTGATATGCAATTATGTCGTCGTTTAAAAATTATTGCTTCAATAAAGGCAACACAAGAAGAAGTGGAACAAAATGTTAGATCGCGCAGTGCGCGTCTTAGAATTGCGGAGAAATTACAATGAATACAGCAACACGCGTTTATGATAGAGGCTTTGTTAGAAGAAGCGATGCTTCCATTCAGATTTCTGCTAGGCAGTGGGGCGTTATTGCCTTAGTTTTTGGGCTATTATTGTCAGCTTTTGGTGTTGTCTATGCGAAAGATTTAAATCGACGATTGTTTATTCAATACCAAGGCCTGCAACAGGCGCAACAGCAGTATCAAGTGAGTTGGAGTAAATTGTTATTAGAGCAAGGTGCGCTTTCAACACAATCTCGAATTCAGGTTATTGCGCAAAGGGAATTGCATATGGTTACACCATTTTCAAGAGATGTCGTATTAGTAGAATCTTGAGTATCCAAAAAAATGCAACACAATAAACAATACACCTGGCGCGTTTATTTTCTCATTTTTTTTCTGTGTTTGGCGCTTGTTGGTATTGTTTGGCGGCTGTTTGATTTAAATGTATTAAAGCGAAATTTCTTATTGAGTCAGAGTAAAGCTCGCATTCTTCGAACCGTTAAAATACCAGCATATCGTGGCATGATTACCGATCGTTTTGGCCAGCCCTTCGCGATTAGTACGCCTGTGGAATCCGTTTGGGTGAATCCAAAACTTTTTAGTGCTACGACAGAGCAAGTGAATGCACTGGCGAATATTTTAAAATTATCCCCATCCTATATTCAGCAGCGCATAAGGCGTGCGGTTCATCGTGGATTTGTTTATTTAAAAAGAGGTAATCCACCCGCTACAAAGACATCGATCAAAGCATTAGAAATTCCAGGAATTTTTTTCCAAAAAGAATATCGTCGTTATTATCCTGATGGAGAAGTTGCTGCGCATGTGGTTGGTTTGACGAATATTGATGATCAAGGGCAAGAAGGATTAGAGTTGGCCTACAATGCATGGTTGCAAGGAATGCCAGGAGAAAAGGAGGTAGTGAGGGATCGTGATGGACATATCATTTCGAATATAGCGCTATTGAAAAAGCCACAGCAAGGTCATAATTTAGCATTGAGTATTGATCATCGTCTGCAATATCTAGCATATCGTAGTTTAAAAGCGGCAGTAGATCGATTCCATGCTTCTGCGGGATCTGTTGTTATTTTAGATGTAAAAACTGGTGAAATATTAGCGATGGTGAATCAGCCGTCCTATAATCCGAACAATCGACCGAGGCAACATGATGGTCGTTACCGTAATCGTGCAGTGACTGATATTTTTGAACCTGGATCAACGATTAAGCCTTTTAATATTGCACTCGCTTTGGAAAGTGGTCGTTACACGCCGGAGACAACGATTAACACAAATCCTGGGTGGATGCGCATTGGTGGTTACAAAATTAAAGATGATGGATTAGATTACGGTGTCATTAATTTAACGCAGGTGCTACAAAAATCGAGCAATATTGGTGCGGCAAAAATTATGCTGTCATTGCAGCCACAAGACTACTGGAATTTACTTCGGAGTATGGGTTTTGGTCAGCGCACGCGTTCGGGTTTTCCTGGGGAGGCCAACGGTACATTGGTAGCGCGAGAAACTTGGCAGCCTAGTGTGGTTGCCACACTGGCTTATGGCTACGGTATTGCGGTGTCAACCTTGCAACTTGCGCACGCCTATACAATTTTGGCGGATGGTGGTTTAAAAATCCCCGTTAGTTTCGTAAAAGTTAGCGATCCTGCAGAAGGTGTTCGTGTATTGCGATCTGATGTGGCGCATGAAGTCGTTAAAATGTTGGAGTCAGTTGTGCAAAAAGGTGGAACCGGTACGCGTGCACATATCAAAGGGTATCGTGTTGCTGGTAAAACGGGAACTGCGTATATTGCGACATCGAAAGGTTATGATAAGCATCGATATGTTTCCTCATTTGTAGGGATGGCGCCGGCCAGTGATCCGCGTTTGGTGGTTGCTGTTGTGATTCGTGATCCAAAGGGGCAGCATTTTGGTGGTGTTGTCTCAGCGCCTGTGTTCGCGAAAGTAATGGGCGGTGCTTTACGCGCGATGGATATTGCGCCGGATGATTTAACATGAAAAAAATTCAAAAATCTTTGTGCGATCTATTGCCTGATATCGTTCCTGACAACATTGATTGTATGATTACTGGTATCAGTAATGACAGTCGTCGAGTTAAGTCGGGTGATTTGTTTATCGCAACCGTTGGCGATCGGTACGATGCTAGACAAGATATTTCGACGGTAATAAACAAAGCTGCTGCAGTCTTTTATGAAGACGATGAAACTTTTCAATTTAATCAAAGTTCAGTTGTTCCTGTTATAGCTGTCTCACATTTAAATCATAAGCAGGGCGAAATTGCTGCACGTTTCTATGATGATCCATCAAAAGCAATGCGATGTGTCGGTGTGACAGGTACCAATGGAAAAACAACGTGCACACAATGGATTGCACAAGCACTGACATTGTTAAAAACCAAATGTGCAACTATTGGAACATTGGGTAGTGGTTTATTTTCAGAAGAGCATCTTGAAAGAACAGATTGGGTTAATACTGGTTATACAACGCCGGATCCTATTTTACTGCAAGAAGAATTAATGCGTTTGCGTGATGCAAATGCGGTAGCATTAGCCATGGAAGTGTCGTCACATGCTTTGGCACAAGAACGTGTAAATGGCATGCAATTTGATGTCGCAGTGTTTACCCAATTGTCGCGCGACCACCTCGATTATCATGGGGATATGCCATCTTATGCAGCTGCGAAGGCAAAGTTATTTGAAATGCCGAATTTGCGTCATGCCGTGATTAATATCGATGATGCTTTAGGGCGACGCTTAGCTGAAGCGACATCTCAACGGTGTGATGTGTTGACTTATTCTTTAGCGGGAAAGGAGGAAGCTGATATTCGAGTGGATGATGTGCAAGAAACACAGCAAGGTTTTAAAGTGATGTTGACCACTCATGTAGGTAGCGCGCAGTTTGATACGAAAGTGTTAGGGCATTTTAATATTAGTAATTTGTTAACTGTATTGGGTGTCTTGTTGGTTTTTGATGTCGCTTTACCTGATGCGCTTCGAACGATCGAATTGTTAACGCCTGTTGATGGGCGTATGCAATTGGTCGATGATAAAGTAGTACCTATTGTTGTTGTTGATTATTCGCATACCCCCGATGCGTTAGAAAAAGCATTAAGCGTTTTACGGGAACGTTCTGCAGGGCAGCTTTGGTGTGTGTTTGGTTGTGGGGGTGATCGGGATCGTGGTAAGCGTTCGAACATGGCAAAAGTTGCTGAGACGTACAGCGATCGTATTGTTGTGACGAATGATAATCCGCGAACGGAGTCGCCAGATCGGATTGTCGATGATATTATGACGGGATTTCTAGCACCGAATAAAGTAAAAATTATTTTAGATCGCGCTGATGCTATCACTTATGCGATTCAAACAGCGGATAAAAATGATGTGGTTTTGATTGCCGGGAAGGGTCATGAAAATTACCAAATTATTGGAAATGAAACACTAGCGTTTAATGATGTTAAAATAGCGCGGCAAATATTGTTGCAGGAGCAAGGGAATTAATGAAGTTATCGAAGGTAAAAGCCATTCTCAATGGAACATTACAAGGTAGAGATGTTGAATTTCAATCGGTCAGTATCGATACGCGCACGCTGTCCCCTGGTGATTTATTTATAGCGATCCGCGGTCCCAACTTTGATGGCCATGATTTTATCGAACAAGCTATTGCTAAGTCTGCTAGCGCAGTACTTGTTTCAGAACCTACCTCCGCATCAATTCCGTCACTTCTTGTTGACGATACACGTAAAGCATTAGCTGACTTGGCCGCCTTTCATCGTATGCAATGGTCGGGTGCAATGATTTCTGTGACAGGGAGTTGTGGGAAGACTACAACGAAAATGTTAATGACAGAAATTTTTTCTCAAGCGGCGTCTACTCTATCTAATGCAGCTAGTTTTAATAACGATATTGGTGTGCCATTAACGCTGTTGCAGTTAAAGCCCGAGCATCAATATGCTGTATGTGAAGTAGGTGCAAACCATCCGGGTGAAATTGCGGCACTGACACATATTGTTAAGCCTGATGTTGCGATGATTACAAATGCGGGTGCTGCACATTTGGCGGGCTTTGGTGATGTTAAAGGTGTCGCCTGTGCCAAAGGTGAAATTTTTCAAGGTCTCGGTGTCGGTGGTGTGGCAGTAGTTAATGCTGATGATCAATATGCTGATTTTTGGAAGAAGCAAATTGGAGATCACCGAATTATTACTTTTGGTATTAAAAAGACAGCAGATGTAATGGCGATGAATATCCAGCTGAATGCGCAAGTGCAGCCTCATTTTCGTTTAATATTGCCCAATGGTGAAGCCGATATTCAGCTGTCTCTGATTGGTGAACACAATATTATGAACGCATTAGCTGCGGCAGCCGCGGCTTACGCTAAAGATGTTTCGATTGTACATATCAAAGCAGGTTTGGAGGCGGCGAGTGCAGTTAATCGACGTTTGGTTGAAAAACTAGGGGTTGGTGGCGCGGTGATTATTGACGATACCTATAATGCGAATCCCTTATCAACATCCGCTGCAATTTCTCTATTATCAAAGCGTCCGGGCGAATCGGTGTTTGTTTTGGGTGACTTAGTAGAGCTGGGTGAGCAGGCGGATCAGTTTCATAAAGAGTTAGGTTTGCAAGCAGAACAGGATGGTATTCAACGCTTATATTGTTTCGGTGAGCACAGTCGTCTAGCGGCAGAAGCATTTGGCAAAAATGCTTATCATTTTGAGAATCGAGATGCGCTCATAGCATCGTTGCGTGATACTTTAAATGAGACGATGACTGTTTTAATTAAAGGTTCCAACGCCATGGGCATGGATAAAATTGCAAAAGCACTTATGGAAAAGTAGTAATGCTATTATGGCTAACACATTTGTTACAATCTTATTTGCACGGATTCCGTGTTTTTCAATATTTGTCATTTCGATCAATCGTTAGTGCGTTGACTGCGTTATCTATAGTTTTGTTTGTAAGTCCTCAATTTATTCGTCGGTTAACGTTTCATCAGGTTGGGCAGTTAGTGCGAGACGATGGCCCTCAATCTCACCTGCAAAAATCTGGGACACCGACGATGGGTGGTGTGCTGATTATTGTAGCAATAGCAATCAGTGTTTTGTTGTGGGGAGATTTAACGAACCGATATTTGTGGGTTGTATTGTTAACGACTTTGGGTTTTGGGGTTATTGGTTGGGTTGATGATTATTTGAAAGTTGTTAAGAAAAATTCAAAAGGTTTATCTGCACGCAAAAAGTTTTTTTGGCAGTCCGTTGTTGGTATGACGATGGCTTGTTTTTTATTTTTTACTGCTTCAACCCCAAATGCTACTGAGTTGGTGATTCCGTTTGTTAAAGATGTCGCGCCCAAGTTGGGTGTGTTCTATATTTTCCTGGTTTATTTTGTGATTGTAGGCTCGAGCAACGCAGTGAATTTAACGGATGGTCTGGATGGTTTAGCTTTAATGCCAACAGTATTGGTGACGGTTGCTTTGGGTGTGTTTGCTTACCTTTCTGGGCATCATTTCTTTTCTGATTATCTTGCCATCCCTTATATTCCTGGTGTGGGTGAGGTTACTGTTTTTTGTAGTGCGTTGGTCGGTGCGGGTCTTGGATTCCTTTGGTATAACACCTATCCCGCGCAAGTCTTTATGGGTGATGTAGGATCTTTATCATTAGGAGCAGCGCTGGGTGTGATTGCTGTTGTGGTACGACAAGAATTGGTGTTCTTTTTGATGGGTGGTATTTTTGTTGCTGAGACAATGTCAGTGATTTTACAAGTAGCTTATTACAAATTAACAAAGCGCCGTATTTTTTTGATGGCGCCGTTGCATCATCATTTCGAATTAAAAGGTTGGCCAGAGCCTAAGGTTATTGTCCGTTTTTGGATCGTGACGGTGATACTGGTTTTATTGGGATTGGCAACTTTAAAACTAAGATAATGGGAAGTATTTGTGTCTATATACAGGCCATTCACTGTCGTAATAGGTTTAGGTCCGACGGGTTTGGCCTGTGTCCGTTATCTCGTTAAACGGGGTTTTTCTGTGGCGGTTACGGATAGCCGTGAACATCCGCCTTGTCTTAATGTCTTGAATAAGCAATTCCCAAAAGTTGAAGTTGTTACTGGTCAGTTATCTGAAGACTTAATACAACGCGCAGAACAACTTGTCATATCTCCAGGTGTTTCTAGTCATCAAATTTTGATTGAAAAACAAGTTAAAAGAGGGATTCCGGTTCTTGGTGATATCGAATTATTTGCACGAGAGAATACAGTGCCAGTCTTAGCGATTACGGGATCTAACGGCAAAACGACCGTGACTACTATTTTAGGGGAAATGGTTGCCCGTGCCGGTTATCAAGTTCGTGTTGGTGGTAATATCGGGCAGCAAGCATTAGAGCTACTCGATCAAGATGAGCCGGATTTTTATGTGATGGAGTTGTCGAGTTTTCAGCTGGAAACCACCTTTTCTTTAAAGCCTAAGGCAGCGGTTATTCTTAATGTTTCCCCTGATCATATGGATCGTTATGATGGTCTTGGTGCATACCGGGCGGCAAAACAAAATATTTATCGCGATTGTGAGTATGCTGTGGTCAATGCGGATGAGCCGGAAAATTGGTCTGCGCTTGCGTTAAATGCAAAGTTGATTCCCTTTACTCTGCAGGCACCAAAAGAAAATCAGTTTGGTTTGCGTCATATCGATGGCGAATTATGTATAGCGCTTGGCGATGAGAAGTTGTTGCCAACTTCGCAATTACAACTGCAGGGGCAGCATCATTTTCAAAATGCTTTAGCAGCTTTAGGTATGGGTTATTCGGTGGGTTTGTCTATGGAAGCGATGTTGTCAGTGTTGCAGGAATTCTCTGGAATCCCACATCGCTGTCAATTAGTTACCGAGAAAAATAACGTCCAGTGGATTAATGATTCCAAGGGGACGAATGCAGGTGCAAGTGTCGCAGCAATTCAAAGTTTGGGTGCAGCGCGAGAGGGTCAGTTATTACTGATTGCGGGGGGAGATGCAAAACAGGCAGATTTGACGCCATTGCGCGATCCTGTTTCCGAGTTTGTTTCACAAGTATATTTGTTTGGTCAGGATGCAGATGCATTGCAGCAGGTGTTAGACGGTGTTACACAGTGTTACCGCGTGACGTCTTTGGAAGAGGCGGTTATGCAAGCTGCAAAAAAAACAGCGCCGGGTGATATTGTATTGTTTTCACCGGCCTGTGCAAGCTTTGATATGTTTGATAATTATGAGCATCGCGGTCAGGTGTTTATGGATTTGGTGAAAGGGTTGTAGAATTTCTATTAATTCCCCTCACCCACAAGGGGAGAGGGGACCATCCGTGCATATGCATACTTCTCCCGCAAGGGGATAGTATGTGTAGATTTGAAGTGGGTAGTGAAAGTTAATTTTTTATGGGTTTGCAAGTATTAATTTATTATGTGCTCGTAGATAACAATCCCCTCTCCCCTTGTGGGAGAGGGTTAGGGTGAGGGGTATATAGTCTATGAGAGTTGATCGTTGGATATTGTTTACAGTGCTTGCCATTGCTGCTTTTGGATTGCTGATGGTTGCTTCTGCGTCTATGGTCATTTCCGATAAACACTTTGGTTATCCTTTTCATTATTTTTTGCGGCAATTTATTTACTTTATAGCGGGCGCTGGCCTGGTTTGGGGTGTTATGCGTATACCGCTCGAACTATGGCAGCGGTATGCTGGACATTTAATGTTGCTGACTTTGTTGTTATTGCTTGCTGTATTAGTACCGGGTATTGGACATGTGGTAAATGGGAGTCGTCGTTGGATTTCGCTCGGTATTATTTCATTGCAAGTGTCTGAGGTTGCAAAATTTTCATTTATTATTTATCTGTCTAGTTATTTGTTTCGTTATCAAGATGAAGTGCAGACAGAGTTGAAAGGCTTTTTAAAACCACTTTTTTTATTAGGTCTCGTGGGAATTTTGTTGTTGTTGGAGCCTGATTTTGGTTCAACAACAGTGATTACAATGACTGCGTTGGGATTATTATTTATTGCTGGGGTTCGTCTGGCGCCCTTCGTTGGTCTATTTGCATTGGTTGCTTCTGCGATGTCACTGCTGGCGATCACCTCTCCTTATCGTCTTGCGCGACTCACGACTTTTTTAAACCCATGGCATACTGCTTTTGGTTCTGGTTATCAACTGACGCAATCACTGATCGCTTTTGGTCGAGGAGGTCTTTTTGGTGTTGGCTTGGGTAACAGTGTGCAAAAATTATTTTATTTGCCAGAGGCGCATACGGATTTTATTTTTGCTGTGACTGCAGAAGAGCTTGGTTTTGTCGGTGCATTACTGTTGATTGCCTTGTTCGTTGTTTTGATTGCGCGGATTTTTAAACTTGGGAAACAAGCTTTCGATTGTGGGAATTTATTTGGACGCTATGTTTGTTACGGTGCGGGTCTGTGGTTTAGTTTGCAGATGTTGATTAATATTGGTGTGAACACAGGCGTACTTCCAACGAAAGGGTTAACTTTGCCACTGGTTAGTTACGGTGGGAGTAGCTTACTAATTAATTGCGTTTTAATTGGGATAATTTTACGCGTCGCCTATGAGACAGGATAATCCATGGAAAAGAGAATTTTAATTTTAGCTGGTGGCACAGGTGGTCATATCTTTCCAGCCTTAGCTGTAGCGCGCGAGTTAAAAAAAGAGGGACTTGATGTTCAGTGGTTAGGTTCAAAAGTGGGGATGGAAAGTGAAATTGTCCTTGATGAATTTCCCATGTCTTATGTTTCAATTAAAGCTATTCGCGGCAAAAGTTTGCCATCAAAACTTCTGTCACCTCTCCGATTGCTATTAGCAACTTGGCAGGCTTGGCGCGTTATTCATCGCTTAAATCCGGATCTGGTCCTAGGAATGGGTGGTTTTGTTAGTGGTCCAGGTGGCGTTGCGGCTCGGTTAGCGCGCAAGCCCCTTGTAATTCATGAACAAAATGCAGTTGCAGGTTTAACTAATCGCATCCTTTCAAAAGTAGCCAAAGTTGTATTGCAGGGATTTCCCAACGCTTTTCCTAAAAAGGTGCGAGCAGAGACGATAGGTAATCCTGTGCGTCCCGCAATTTTACGTTTATCTTCACCTGCAGAACGTTTACGTGAGCGGGAAGCACCATTGCGGATATTAGTTTTAGGTGGGAGTCGCGGGGCCCGTGCGATCAATCAAATGATGGTTCGAGTATTGTCGCAATATCCGGACGAAAAAGCGTTGCATGTTTGGCATCAAGTTGGGAAATTAGATATTGAAACTGTCCAGCGATCGTATCGCAGTATTCCTGTTCGAACGACGGTTGAGGTATTTATTAAGAATATGGCTGAAGCATATAGCTGGGCTGACCTAGTAATTTGTCGCTCAGGTGCGCTCACTATTTCTGAAATTGCTGTTGCCGGTTTGGCAAGTATTCTTATCCCATTTCCTTATGCTGTGGATGATCATCAATATTATAACGGTGCCTACCTTGCGAATGCTGGTGCTGCCGAACTGTTTCGACAAAAAGAGTTGACGGATGCGCGTTTAACACAGATGATTCAAGGCTTTGTGAATGATCGTCAGCAGTTGATGGCTATGGCTGAAAAAGCGCGAATTTTAGCAAAGCCAGAAGCGCTCTCCACGATTGTGAATACTTGTAAAATTCTATAAGAATACAAAAATGGCTATACTCGACAACCAAGCTATTCGAAACGTACATTGTATGGGGATCGGTGGTATTGGTGTGAGTGGAATAGCGGAATTGCTTTTACGTAAGGGCTACCAGGTTTCTGGCTCTGACGTTTCAAATAGCGCGACAACGACGCGCTTGCAAAGTTTAGGTGCGACAATTACGAAAGGGCATGCTTCAGGTAATGTGCAGCATGCTGACCTGGTTGTTTATTCTAGTGCAATTTCACAAGATAACCCTGAGCTGGTTGCTGCAAAAACTGCGCAAATTCCATTGATTTCTCGAGGCCAGCTCCTGGCTGAATTGATGAATGAATCCGAGGGCGTTGCCATTTCTGGTACGCATGGAAAAACGACGACAACGGGATTACTCGCGCAAATCTTTGTGTCTGCTGATATGGATCCCAGTTATCTGATTGGTGGGAGGATCAATGATCAGAGCAGTACCGTTCGTATGGGTGAAGGACGATTTTTTATTGCAGAAGCTGATGAAAGTGACGCTTCGTTTCTGTATATGTCGCCCAAGATAGTTGTGGTGACAAATCTCGAACCAGATCATATGGAAACTTATCACGATGATTTCAGTGAACTAAAGCAATCCTTTTTAGATTTTATTGAAAAGCTACCTGGAGATGGTGTGGCAATACTGGGTGTTGATAACCCTGCAGTGCGAGCGCTTATTCCACAAATTTCAAAACGTATTGTGACTTTTGGTTTTAGTGAGGATGCTGATATTCGTGCTAGCGACTTCAAGCAGGTTGGATTGGAAAGTCATTTCAGTGTGAGTAGAGGAAGTGATGATGCATCTTTGTTGGTGCAGCTTAATTTGCCAGGTCAGCATAATGTTTTAAATGCGCTTGCCGCGATTAGTGTTGCAAAAGAAGTAGGTATTGATAATTTTTCCCTGTTAAATACATTGCGTGCATTCCCTGGCGTAGGGCGACGTTTTCACGCGCATGGTGAAATATTAGTGAAGGACGGAAGCGTTTTGCTATTCGAAGATTATGGGCATCACCCTAGTGCGATTGACGCTACAGTTAAAGTGGCACGGCAAGCTTGGCCTGATCGTCGTATTGTTTTGGCTTTTCAGCCGCATCGCTATAGTCGTACGCGAGATTTATTCCAGGCATTTGTAAAATCACTGAGTGCGCCAGATGTTCTTCTGCTATTAGATGTGTATGCGGCGGGCGAGCAGCCTATCGTTGGCGCTGATGGATTAGCTTTGTGTGAGGCTATTTCACAACAGGGTCAAATTGAACCGGTATTTATTTCTAAAATTGATACGCTATCTAAGACACTCAAAGATGTTTTACTTGCAGATGATGTGCTGATATTGCAGGGAGCAGGCAATGTTGGTGCAATGGCTGCAAACCTTTTGGAGGTATCTTAGCGAATGGCAAAAGGGCGTCGAAACAATTCAAGTGTTTCCATATTACGATTTTTGCTTCCCATGTCGTTAGCGGCGATTGTTGTTGGTTCAGGCTATTGGGGTTGGCGTCAGCTGATGAAGCCAGATACTTTGCCCTTCCATCATATCCAAATTACTTCTAAGGAAACTCATCTAAGTGCTGCTGGCCTAGAAAAGGTAGCTTGGGGAAATTTACAAGGTGGTTTTTTTTCCTTGAAAGGTAATCGCTTGAAGCGTGCTTTGTTGGATTTGCCGTGGGTGGCTGATGTTTCTTTCCGGCGACATTGGCCAGATACCTTGCAAATTATGGTAACAGAGCAGCAGCCACTAGCTCGTTGGGGAAAGGCGGGTGTCATCAATAACCATGGTGATGTTTTTTATCCTGCACCGAAAACAATCCCAAAAGACTTGTCGATATTGAAAGGTCCGGACCGCGATGAGAAGGAAATTGTTTCTAATTATCAGATGATTAGTGATGCGGCTAGCGCGCAAAATTTATTCGTTAAACAGTTTGATGTGAGCTCAAGATTATCTTATCGAGTTGCTTTGAGTAATGGCATTATTGTGGTGATTGGTCGCGAAGCGATCACGCAGCGTTTTAATCGTTTTATGAAATTGTATCCACGTTTGATTGGTCAAAAAAGTGCGCAAGTGCTGCGTGTGGATTTAAGATACGCGAATGGAATAGCAATTCGTTGGAAATCAAAAAAATAATTTTACTGCAACAGCTTGTTAAAATATGACGACGTGACACATCATAGGTCGAAGATAACATTTTGAAATTAAAAAAATTGCCAAAGAAATAAAATGCAGGTAAATTACTGGGGGTTTTGATAGTGCTCTTCAGAACTATGACATATACTGATGAACAGCAACAGTTTTTGCATACGTATCTCGTTTTACGATTTCAAGCAACTGGGCTAACCACCTCGTCAAGGGTGTATGACACAGGGAGACATTGACGGTTATGAACAAAAAGCCTGATAAAGATTTAATTGTTGCTCTAGATATTGGTACCACTAAAATTGCTGCGCTGGTTGGTGAAGTAACCAGTGACAATAACATCGAGGTCGTTGGCTTCGGTTCCCATCCTTCTCATGGTCTCAAGAAAGGCGTTGTCGTTAATATCGAATCAACGGTGCAATCCATTCGACGTGCTGTTGAAGAAGCTGAGCTGATGGCGGGTTGCGAAATTCATTCTGCGTATACGGGTATCGCTGGTAGTCACATTAACAGTTTAAATTCACATGGCATTGTTGCTATTCGCGATCGCGAAGTTATTCAAACCGATGTGGATCGCGTTATTGATGCAGCGAAAGCTGTTGCCATCCCTGCAGATCAACGTATTTTGCATATTCTACCGCAGGAATTCATTATCGATAATCAAGAAGGTGTTAGAGAGCCTGTTGGTATGTCGGGTGTTCGTTTAGAAGCAAAAGTGCATATTGTAACGGGTGCTGTTAGTGCTGCGCAGAATATCAATAAATGTGTAAAACGTTGTGGTTTACAAGCCAACGATATTATCTTAGAGCAACTTGCATCTAGTCACTCAGTTTTGAGTGATGATGAAAAAGAATTAGGCGTCTGCATGATTGACATCGGTGGTGGTACGACCGACATCGCTGTATTTATTGAAGGTGCTATACGTTTTACATCGGTGATTCCTATTGCAGGTGATCATGCAACCAATGATGTTGCTGTGGCGCTGCGTACACCGACACAATATGCCGAACAAATAAAAGTAAAATATGGTTCCGTTTTGCCAGATACCATTGAAGCTTCTGAAGCGATTAAAGTTCCCAGTGTCGGTAAGCGTCCGCCCAAACAAATTCATCGAAAAGCATTAGCGCAAGTGATTAGTGCACGTTACGAAGAGCTGTTTACGCTTGCCCTTGCAGAATTAAGGCGTAATGGCTTTGAAGATTTAATTGCTGCTGGAATTGTTTTAACAGGTGGCGCTTCCAAAGTTGAAGGAGCAACAGAGCTCGCAGAATCTATCTTTCATATGCCAGTGAGAATTGGTATGCCTCAAAATGTAAATGGTTTGATGGATGTTCGTGATAATCCTGTTTTTGCGACAGGAGTCGGACTCTTAATTCATGGTCAACAGCAACGTGAAAATATGCCTGGTTTTCGCTTAAATTACGGCGGTGATGGTTTATGGTCACGGATGAAGGGTTGGTTTAGTAATAACTTTTAGTAAGGGAGCAACTACAGATGTTTGAACTTGGCGATACAACACCACATAACGCGCAGATAAAAGTCATTGGCCTTGGTGGCGGTGGTGGTAATGCAATTGAACACATGATCGCTGAGAGTGTTGAAGGCGTTGAATTCATTTGTGCTAATACGGATGCACAAGCATTAAGTCGTTCCAGTGCGAGAACTACGATCCAGTTGGGTGAAGAAATCACAAAAGGTCTGGGTGCAGGCACTAATCCTGAAGTTGGAAAGCAAGCTGCAGAAGAAAATCGTGATCGTATCCGTGAAGTATTAGAAGGTTCTGATATGGTGTTTCTTACTGCTGGTATGGGTGGTGGGACAGGTACAGGTGCCGCACCGATCGTTGCTGAAATTGCGAAAGAAATGGGTATTTTAACCGTTGCGATTGTGACAAGACCTTTTAGTTTTGAAGGTCGTCGACGTATGGATGTCGCTGAAAAAGGACTAGAAAATCTAGCGAAGTATGTTGATTCCCTAATTACAATTCCAAACAATAAATTGCTGAGTGTGCTTGGTAAGAACATCACTTTGTTGAATGCATTCAAAGCAGCAAATAATGTTCTGTTGGGTGCTGTCCAAGGGATTGCCGATTTGATTACACGTCCTGGATTGATCAATGTCGATTTTGCTGATGTTCGCACCGTTATGTCTGAAATGGGTATGGCTATGATGGGTACGGGAATGAGTAGTGGTGAGAACCGAGCACGTGAAGCGGCAGAAGCTGCGATTGCCAGTCCCTTGCTTGAGGATGTTGATTTTACCGGTGCGCGCGGCATATTGGTGAATATCACTGCTGGCGTTGATATGTCCATTGGAGAATTTGAATCTGTTGGTGAGGCGATTAAATCATTTGCTTCAGACAGCGCTACAGTCGTTGTTGGTACAGTGATTGATCCTGAAATGACAGATGAATTGCGTGTTACTGTGGTGGTTACTGGCTTGGGTCGTAGTGCTAGTGCTGAAGCCCCACATCTGAAAACGGTCCGGAGCACCAGAAATGATGGTACAACCGATTATAATCAACTGGATCGCCCGACCTACTTGCGCAATCAAGATGCACCGAAACATGAAGAGGAAATGGATGACCAGGATAGAGATGAAAAGCTCGAATATCTGGACATACCAGCATTCTTAAGAAGACAAGAAGACTGATTTTTTATCGGTTAAGTGTGCTACAATCCGTTTTTTGGCCACTAGGCGTTTGATTTTATGATAAAGCAACGAACACTCAAGAATATGATTCGTGCTACAGGGATTGGTGTTCACACAGGCAAGAAAGTCTATCTCACTTTATGGCCGGCCCCCCCGAATACAGGTATTGTTTTTCGTCGAATCGACGGCGATACCTCCACTGACATCCCTGCTCGCGCTGAAAATATTGGCGATACCAGTTTATCGACTTGTCTTATTAAGGGTGATGTTCGTATTGCTACCGTCGAGCATCTGATGTCTGCGCTGGCTGGTGTGGGAATTGATAATCTTTATGTTGATTTGAATGCGCCTGAGCTACCTATTATGGATGGTAGTGCTGCACCATTTATTTTCTTGCTACAGTCCGCAGGCGTAGAAGAGCAAAATGTCGCAAAGCAATTTATCCGCATAAAGCGCAAAGTTGAAGTTAAGGATGATGATAAGTTTGTTCGTATTGAACCGTTTAATGGTTTTAAGGTTTCTTTTGGGATTGATTTTAATCATCCTATTATTAATGAGAGCAGCCAGCAAGCGACGCTCGACTTTTCGACAACTTCGTATGTTAAAGAAGTCTCACGGGCACGTACATTCGGTTTTCTGTCTGACTATGAATATATTCGCAAAAATAATTTAGCCTTAGGTGCAAGTCTAGATAATGCGATCGTTTTGGATGAATATAAAATTCTAAACGAAGATGGTCTGCGTTATTCTGATGAATTTGTAAAGCATAAAATTCTCGATGCAGTCGGTGATTTATATCTGCTAGGTCACAGCGTTATTGGTGCATTCACAGGCTATAAGTCAGGACATTTCTTGAATAGTCAGCTGCTTAATAAAGTGCTTGCTGATGAAAGCGCATGGGAAATTGTGACTTACGAAGATCCCAAAGAAGTACCTATCTTTTATCATCCTGTTTTATCTGAAGCTGTTTAGTTACCTTGAAACTGTAGTCAGTGGCTTATGCAAATGGCACATTCAGGTTCCAATCTCCGATATCGCGAGTTTCTGGTTCGTTGTTAGCAAAAATGCGCATTACAAGAGAGTAGGATATTTGAGCTAACTTTTCTTTGTAGGCGTCCTTATTTGTGTGGACTTCACTTGCAGCGATGCAGAAAACAAGCAAGGTTAAAGGTGAAGCAACGAGATCAATGTTCAATAGAGGTTTAGTGAGTTGGCTGGCTGCAGATATTATGAAAATACCGTAGAAAGAGCGCACTGAAACCGTTTTGATATGACTGTAGTCTTCCTTTATCTCTCTTAAAAATTGGTTGGCTTCACTACTAAGCTCTGTAGTATCATCAATTATGTCAGTTAAATCGTCTATTTTATCAGATATACTGGCGAGCAAGTCCCTAACTTGGCCTTGAGTTTCAGCCAATGCAGTTTGTCCTTGGGCTGCTAGAGCAGCTCCTTGATTAGCAGCTGCAGCTGCAGCGCCTGCTGCTTTTCGTGCGCGTGAGCGACCGGTTCTAATACCCATAACAATCTCCTTAGTTTGGAATTATAGCAAAAATTAAGCTAACTTAACGCTTCGGTCGAACACAAAACTGAATGCTGTTGATGAAATTGAATTGTGTGTGCTGTTGAATTTCATTCAGTAGTTCATCCTCTCGAAAACGAAGTGACGTTGCCATACTGCTACTGTCTGTGGCAATTACAAGCGCATCACCGTTGAGGTTCATAACCCGACAATGGCGTCCAAAATCCCCCGGCAATATCTCCAGCAAAGCCTGTTCAATTTTTAGTAGTGCTTGTGCTTTACGAATTATTGAAGAAAAAGAGGAGTCCTTTAGGAGGTCTTTTATGGGGGCGGGATCTTTGGGGTTATTTGTTTGCATGACAACCATTCTGTGAGAAAATGCGGCGTTTGGATCCCATTTTGCTTTGGATAACACTCTGGTGCAAGCATTAGCGCCCATAAAACGAGGATATTAAGTTTCCATGTTTATCACAACTCTGTTCAGAAAAACCTTTGGTACACGTAATGATCGTTTACTTCGTCAATATCGCAAGCTTGTCACAAAAATAAATGCCTTTGAGACTTCGTTTCAAGCACTGGACGATGACGCGCTTCGCGCTAAGACCGATGAATTCAAAGCGCGGCTTCAAAAAGGTGAAACGATCGATGCGATATTGCCCGAAGCTTTTGCTGTCGTTCGCGAGGTAAGTAAACGTACCCTGGGTCTTCGTCATTTTGATGTGCAGTTGATTGGTGGCATGGTTTTACATGATGGAAAAATTGCTGAAATGCGCACAGGTGAAGGTAAAACTTTGGCTGCGACATTACCCTCCTATTTAAATGCACTAACCGAAAAAGGCGTGCATGTGATTACGGTAAATGATTACTTAGCAAAACGAGATTCGGAATGGATGAAACCCATTTATGATTTTTTGGGTATGACGGTTGGTGCCAATCTTTCGAATATGAATCATGAAGAAAAGCAAGCCGTTTATGCTGCAGATATTACTTACGGTACGAATAACGAATTTGGTTTTGATTATCTGCGTGACAATATGGTGTTTCGTTTGGATGAGCGTGTTCAGCGTCCCTTGCATTATGCTGTTATTGATGAAGTTGATTCCATTTTAATTGACGAGGCACGTACGCCGCTGATTATTTCTGGAATGGCAGATGAATCTTCTGATCTTTATGGGAAAGTTGACAAATTGATCCCGCGTCTAAAATTACAAAAAATGACTGAGGACCAGAAAGAAGAAGATCTTGCGGAAGAAGAACTCGGCGACTTTACGGTTGATGAAAAAAATCGACAAGCATTTTTTACTGAGCGTGGACATCAGCACGTTGAAGAGTTGATGGTAAAAGAAGGTATATTGAAAGAAGGTGATAGTCTTTATGACTTGTCGAATATTAGCATTATGCATTATCTTAATGCGGCGCTTCGTGCACACGCTTTATATCAACGTGATGTGCATTATGTTGTAAAAAATAAAGAAGTAATTATCGTTGATGAACACACAGGACGTTTGATGGAGGGGCGTCGTTGGTCCGAAGGCTTGCATCAAGCGGTGGAAGTAAAAGAAGGTGTGCCTGTGCAGTTGGAAAATCAGACCTTAGCTACGATTACTTTTCAAAACTATTTTCGCCTATATGAAAAATTATCAGGTATGACTGGTACTGCTGATACCGAAGCATTTGAATTGCAGAAAATTTATGGTTTGGAAGTTGTTATAGTCCCAACCAATAAACCAATGGTGCGAGACGATCGCAGTGACTTGGTGTATTTGACATTGAAAGAAAAGGTCAATGCGATTCTTGAAGATGTAAAAAATTGTCAACAGAGACAGCAACCTGTCTTAGTGGGTACTGCATCGATTGAAGCCTCTGAATTTTTGTCAAACATCTTAAATAAAGAAAATATTAAACATGAAGTATTAAATGCGAAAAATCACGGTCGTGAAGCTACTATTATTGCGCAGGCTGGTCGTCCCGGCGCCGTAACTATTGCGACCAATATGGCGGGTCGTGGCACAGATATCGTTTTGGGCGGTAACGTTGAAGCTGACATAACGGCGTTAGGAGACGATGCATCTGATGAAAAAGTCGCTGCGCTTAAAGCACAGTGGCAAAAAGACCATGATGCTGTACTCAAAGCAGGTGGTCTGCATGTCTTGGGTACGGAGCGACACGAGTCACGCCGTATCGATAATCAGTTGCGTGGTCGTGCAGGTCGACAAGGTGATGCTGGTTCATCACAATTCTACTTATCTTTTGAAGATAATTTATTACGAATTTTTGCAGCAGAACGTATGGCGAATTTAATGCGACGTTTGGGATTGAAAGAGGAAGAAGAGATTCAGCATCCTTGGATTTCAAAAGCGATTGAGAATGCCCAGCGTCGTGTTGAAGGTTTAAATTATGATATTCGGAAACAACTACTCGAATATGATGATGTAGCGAATGATCAACGTAAAGTGATCTACCAACAACGTTATGAACTGTTAAAAGCAGAAGATATTCTCAATACGATAAGAGGTATTCGGGAAGATGGTGTGGACGATATGATTAATCAATTTATCCCACCACAAAGTGTGGAAGAGCAGTGGGATATTTCTGGATTGGAACGACAAATTGAGCAAGATTTTAGTTTAAAGCTTCCCATTGCAAAGTGGTTGGACTCGGATGAGCAATTACATGAAGAAACTCTGCGTGAGAGAATTTTGCAAGAAATCGTTAAAGACTATGAAGATAAAGAAGAGCAAGTCGGTGCGGAGCAAATGCGTGAGGTTGAAAAATCCATGATGTTGCAAATGCTCGATACGCATTGGAAAGATCATCTGGCTGCGATGGATCATCTACGACAAAGTATTCATTTGCGAGGTTATGCACAAAAGAATCCTGCACAAGAATACAAGCGCGAATCTTTCGATATGTTTAAGAATATGATGGACGCTTTGAAATACGAAGTTGTTTCAACCTTGAGTCAATTAAAAGTCGCACCGGAAACACAGATTCCTGCTTACCAGCAAGCGCCAGAGCTGCATTTTTCTCATGCCGAATTTAATGGTTTGCCCGTTGATCCGGATGCTGATATGCAGCGTGAGCCTTCAGGCGATGTTGCTGTTGCAGAAGAAGAGTCACTGCAGCCATTTGTTCGTACTGATCGCAAGGTGGGTCGTAATGAATCTTGTCCTTGTGGTTCTGGTAAGAAATACAAGCAGTGTCATGGGCGTTTGACTTGATGCAGCTTCATGTCGTTGTTGGCGTTATTACCGATCCACAAAATCAAATTCTTGTTGCAAGAAGACCTGCGCATGTTGATCAAGGAAATTTGTGGGAATTCCCTGGTGGCAAAGTCGAAGATGGAGAAGCGGTTTACGATGCACTGTGTCGTGAATTAAAAGAAGAGCTCAATCTCGATGTATTATCCGCTACGCCTTTTCTAAAAGTGAATCATGATTACCCAAAGTATTCTGTCATGTTAGATACATGGCGTGTTGAAAAATATGGTGGAGATATAAAGGGTGCAGAAGGACAAGCAATTCGATGGGTCAGTTTAAAAGAATTAAAGGGCTTATCGGTGCCTGCAGGAAGTCAATCTATAATCGATGGCTTAGAACGTGCTATGTACTAGGCGCGGCAGCAAAAAAGTTCAAATTCCGTATCTTCATGTAATTGTTTCGGTCGACCTTTGTCATAATAATTTGGCACTAAGAATCGTATCGTTAATCGATGTCGCCCAACACTAAATTCGGGAAATACACCAAGATCGGTGGGTACGCTGACACGCAGCATTTCACACGGCAGCGCAGGATTTAGATTTTGGTGGTAGAAACCATCTCTTGCAATGATTTTTTGGCTGGGTGCGCTGTCTCGCGTAATTTGTAAAATTAATTTTGTAATTTCTCCAAGCTCTTGTAGCTCACCGGCCCATGCTATCAGGTCACTTTGACGTGCGTAATTCGATTTTTTCAACCACAGTGAATAGGCCGGGTTGGCAAAGTCACATAAGCCGCCCGGATTTCCGAGGCCTAAACGAAGTTGATTGAGGAATTCATTTTGACAAAGTTTTTCACCGATGCGGTTACGGTTATTGTGAACGCTATCAATAAATTTATCGAGGTCGCTTAGGATACCCGTTAAACGCGTATTATCAATCTGGGGAAATTGTTCAAGCTGTGCGAGCGTACTAGCATGTTGTGCGAGAGACTGAACGAGCTTTGATTTGATGTCGGGTCGACTGATTACCTCTAGAATTTTTAAAATAGCCACACTAGCAATTTTGCTGCTTTCAATCTCTGTATTATGGATATGCTGATTGAGCTGACTGAATTGGTGTTCGAGGCGAAGGCAGATCCGCATGGTTTCATTCAGCGGCTGCTCGTAAATAATCGTGTTTGATGTCAGAGCTTCATTCAGCATGGCGAGTCTCTGGAAGCCAAAAGAGAGCATAATAGCACGTGTATTGTATTTTTACAGCTATTGCCTAATGCTTCGACAGTTTGAGGGATTGATATCAGTATTAGTTGATCGCACTGGATTAATATCAATGCCACCACGACGCGTGTATCGCGCCTTAACGGTTAAATGCTCAGGCGAACATTGGCGCATGATATCCATAAAAATACGCTCCACACATTGTTCGTGAAATTCGGTGTGATTTCTAAAAGAAATAATATATCTCAGCAGGCTTTCATGATTTATTTTAGGGCCTTGGTAATCAACGATTATGCTTGCCCAGTCTGGTTGTCCCGTTGCTGGGCAGTTGGACTTCAGAAGGTGGCTGAAGAGCGTTTCTTTTGTTGCTGTTGTTTCAGCGCTGAGTAAGTTTGCATTGACTTCATAATCATTAACGGCGATATCAAGTGTGTCGATGCATATGCCATTCAATGGGCGTGGTGTGTATTGCTCAGTATCGTCGATAGCATGTAATTTTACAGTGACACCAGCTGCTGCTGCGTTAGATAGGTCTTTTTCAATGGTTGTTTTAACGTGATCTGCGCTGTCAAATTTAGTGTTGGTCAAAGTGTTTAAGTAGAGCTTAATAGATTTCGATTCTACGATATTAGGCGTTATGCAGGGTATAATAAACTCTGCTATAGCTACTTCAGGTTTACCTTTTTCATTCAGCCAAGATAATTCATATGCATTCCATATGTCAAAGCCATAAAATGGTAAGGCTTCGCTAATTTGTAATGTATCGCGGTTGTGTGATCGAGGTATTGGAAATAGAAGTTCAGGTGTATATTCGAAAATGTATTGTGAGTCTTTTCCAAGCTGTGAGTCTTTTAATAGTATGCTTTTTTTAGTATTCATTTGTCTTTGGCCAGTGTGAGATATTTTTCATGTAATAAATAAACCTGGGATCTCAGTGCTTCTATATCTCCATCATTGGTAATTATATCATCGGCGATACTAAGGCGCTTTTCATCTGCACATTGCGATGCGATAATCGCTTCGACATCTGATTCTGTAGTGCCATCGCGTTGTGAAACACGTTTTATGCGAATGGATTCAGGTACATCGATAACGCAGACGCGATCGATAAAATCGATATGATTAGACTCAGCTAGTAAAGGAATAACTAAGAGACAATAAGCTGTTTTTACTTGTGCAATGCGTTCTCTCATTACTTCTCGGATAACAGGGTGCAATAAATTTTCTAACCATTTCCGTTCTTCAGTATTATTGAAAATAAGGCTACGCAATTTTTTTCGATCAAGCGTTTTGTCGTTATTTAAAATATTTTCCCCAAAGTGTTTGACGATTGAATCATAAGAATAAGTGTTCGGTTTTGTAATGGCTGCGGCAATTTCATCGGCATCGATAATGGTAACGTCAAAATTCTTAAATAAATTAGCGACCGTTGTTTTACCACTGCCAATACCTCCTGTGAGTCCGACGCGTAACATATCATTGTATTCCGTTGATGATTAAGTTTATTAAAAAAGGTCCAAACAACAGGCTGCATAAACCGCCAAAAGCAAGAAAGGGTCCAAAAGGAATGGGATTTTTGGGTGTTATCTTTTTGAAGACCAATAGAGTAAGAGTAACAATAAGCGCGGAAAATATCGCTAATAGTAGGATGTTTGATAGCATACCAATACCTAGCCATGCCAAGAGCATGGCTAGCATTTTAAAGTCACCATGTCCTAAGCCGTCTTTTTTTCGGATGGATTTAAAGAGTTTTGCGACCGACCAGAGAAGGCTATATCCCACAATAGCGCCGATGATTGCACTTTCAGCGCTTGTGAAAATACCATAACAATTTACAAGTAGTCCAAGCCACAATAAACCGATGGTCATCGTATCGGGAAGTAATTGTTCGCGATAGTCGATAACACTCAGTGCAAGCAGTCCCCATGTGAATAGCGTTGCAGCGCAGGCTTTCCATGTGAAGCCAAAGTGATAAGCCATCGTCACAGCCAGTAGCGCAATCAGGATTTCGACCAAGGGGTAAATAAATGAAATGGATTCTTTGCAATTGACGCACCGCCCACGTAGTAAGATATAGCTTAATACAGGGATATTATGCCAAGCTTTAATCGAGTGTTTGCAGTTAGGGCAATGTGAACGCGGCGCGGCAACATTGAATTTGCTTGCCTTTGCACTTGGGATACCTAGGAAGTCCTCACATTCCTTTTGCCATGTCCGCTTAAGCATCTTCGGATAGCGAATAATCACGACATTAATAAAGCTGCCAATAATCAGCCCCAGAAGTGTAGCCAGCGAAAATGCTAAAACTGTATGTGATTGAAAGAAGTACATGGGCATCGATTTTAGTTGAAGCGGGTGTCGCAAGCAATGTCGTTCACCCCAGTGGTTACTATTCATCGGTTAGTGAAGTGATGCGTGAATCATTACACTTAATGATGACTATTTCTCAAGATGATAAGTCCTGCCAAAAATCTCTATTGGGCCATGTTCGTGAAGACCTAATCAACCGACTTCATTATCTCTACAGAACAAATACCCATTAATAATGTCAGTGTGCTAAGTGGGTATCGTGATATAACGAACTCAATGATCTAGCAAGGCCGCCACTTCACTCCCAGCAGTCCTGTTGATGTGTACGGTTTTACTTGAAGAACACAACATTTGCTTACCTTGCTTTCTAGGTATTAAAATACCCGGCATTCGAAATTAACAACTTAAGAGAGGCCCCATATGGTAGTTTATTCAGCTGCTAAGCAAGTGGAAAAGAAATCGAACCTACCACTTTCTATGGAGATAATGCGTGACAAGGATCCAGGTCGCGAGCCAGAGAAGGACGACTTAGCCAAAGCAACAAAAGGATATTCAGAATCAAGCTCAGCTCGCCGTTGGGGGGGTCGCAGTGAACGTGAATACCTTGAAAGTTGCGCCCGTGCCAGGAGAGCTGGTGTCAGCAGACCCGAACCTAAATATAAATACCGTAGACCGAAAGTCAGCGATTTCAGTGAATCGGATAAGCTTCAGGCGATAGTATCTTATTATCGAGCCCGTGCAAATGGTAATGTTGTTAGACATTCCCCAAGTAGAGACTTACCCGGTGATGGTGAATTTTCGGTAAAATTCGCAGGATCTTCGATAATAGGATCAATGTCTGTTCCTGATGGAAAAATACCGAAATACATGCTCAAATACAGCGAAGGCGATGGCGATCGTGCTTGGATGCAAGAAAGAGATCGCAGTTATATAGCTTACCTAGAAGCGCAAGAACAAGAAGAAGCTCGCCACGCAGCACTGCCAACACTTCCTCAGCCACCAGCTCCACCAATAAAAGGTTTTGTTCGCAAACTCTTAACTAATATTTCAACGTTACTTGAAACTTATGAACAACGGACGGATGCTGATGAGAGCTATATCGTCGACCTTCGGCACTACCTCACTGAGATTATGCGCGACATAGACGATTATGATCCGCCACAACTTAAAGAAATACAAAAAAACCTGGACAGATACGAGCGCCAACTAAATGCGCTTACCGAGAGCTTTCAAAATCGGGGGCTATCAGCAGGGTCAGAATCTGGTGCAGCCGCGGCGCCACCGCCTTCACCGCCTCCACTACCTCTACAAAATCGGGGGCTATCAGCACAGCAAGAACCTGGTGCAGCTGCGGCGCCACCGCCTCCACCACCTCCACCACCACACTACTACGAAGCAGCTGCAGCGCCAGTAGGAGCGCCACCACCTCCACCACCACACTACTACGAAGCAGCTGCAGCGCCAGTAGGAGCGCCACCATATCCACCACCACACTACTACGAAGCAGCTGCAGCGCCAGTAGGAGCGCCACCATATCCACCACCACACTACTGCGAAGCAGCTGCAGCGCCAGTAGGAGCGCCACCATATCCACCACCTGATCCACGCTCCTACTACGGCCAAATGTTTTTTGGGCTACCTCGACAAGAGCACAACAATGATACGAAAGCTGAACCACCGGCCCACCATTACCCACAATAATGAGAGAATAAAGTGGTAAACTTAGAAACCTAACCCGTGTGATTGGCATACACTAATCCAGTCAGGGAGTACCTAGTAGAACACTTCAAATGTGAAAGTCAGAACCTTGATGGAGATTTATTTACAAGGTGTTTCTACGCGCAAAGTCACAAAGGTCAAGGTATGCGGTTTTTAGGTTCAAGGATTGTTGTACCGGAAGTTTTGTCGTGTTTGGAAGATTGGTGCCGATACGCAGATTCGCATGCAGTCCTCTTGTTCTTCGTTAGATATATCATCACTACGGCATCCCTGCCGTGATTGATATTCTATGAGATCCCGGCCCACCCTTGTCATGCTGTGCATGACTCCCTGTGCGTGCGTTCACTTCGTTCACCCCACTGATTACGTAAAGGTGTAGGTCCGCATTGTTCGAATGTGTTTATTCAAGGATTGTTGTATCGGAAGTGTTGTCGTGTTTGGAAAATTGGTGCCGATGCGCAGATTCGCATGCAGACTTCTGGTTCTTCGTTAGCGATATGATCACTGCGGCTCCCTGCCGTGATTAATATTCTATGAGATCCCGGCCCGCACTTGTCATGCTGCGCATGACTCCCTGTGCGTGCGTTCACTTCGTTCACCCCACTGATTACGCAAAGGTGTAGGTCCGCATTGTTCGAATGTGTTTATTCAAGGATTGTTGTATCGGAAGTGTTGTCGTGTTTGGAAAATTGGTGCCGATGCGCAGATTCGAACTGCGGACCTACTGATTACGAATCAGTTGCTCTACCACCTGAGCTACACCGGCGAGGCTTCTAAAATAGCTCATCTTTTTTGGGTGTGCAACGATCAATGCTTTTGTTTATTGATATTTACTCCAGTCAATTTCTTCACGACCAACTAGCTGGTCTATCGACACATCAAAATAATCGGCTAACAAAACAAGTGTAGAACATCTTGGGTCTAGAACTTGGCCGGCAATAATGCGGTTAATCGTGGGAGGCGGGATTTTAAGCTCACGCGCGAGATGAGAGCCGCTTCTGACCGCATGTTTTGCCATTAGATGCTGCAGGTTGTACTGCAGTTTTGTTGGTTTTTTTCGTATTGAGCGATATCGCATAAGCTTATATTTAGTAGTTGACACCAGAACATTAATGTTCTACTTTCAAAACATTAATGTTTCGGTGAATAGTATAACCGAATACGTTAGGGGTTTCTATTTACGTTAAATAAGGAGGGTTATATGTTTTATCTAGGAGACGATTATGAGGGTGTTTATTTTACAAATCGAGAGGCAGAGTGTTTGATGCATTTGTTGGAAGGAAAAACAATTGTAGCAACAGCAAAGGAATTAGGTTTATCGCATAGAACCGTTGAGTTTTATGTAAAGAATATGAAAATGAAAGTGGGTGCGGTATCAAAGATTCAGTTAATAGAAAAAATTGGAAAAACTGATTTTGTTAAAAACTATCATTACAATATATTAATGAAAAAATCAGCACCAAAATCCGCGAAGGGTGCGTCAAGAGAGTAAGCCTTTTTCCATTAAAAATTGATGAGCAACTGCCTTAGGTGTCCTGTGTTGTAGTGTTACAGCTGCATTCAATTGACGTATAGTTTTTTCGCTGATTGAACCGAATAATGGTTCCAATGCAGAGCGAATTTCAGGATGCTTTTTTAAGATATTACTTTGAATAATTGCGGCAGCATAATACGGTGGGTAAATATTTTTGTCATCTTTTAGTGGTTTAAGATTGAATGCCTGGATGCGAGCATCTGTGGTGAAAACTTCGATCACTTGCACGTTTTTATTTTTAATAGCGTCATAAACCAAGTCTGGCTGCATTTGGATGATGTTTTTAAATTTAAAATGGTAGGCATTTTGAAGTGCTGGGAAAGCATCTCCTCTTTTTAAGAATGCTGCTGGTGCAGCTAATGTAAGTTGGGAAGAAATTTTAGATAAATCACTCAAGGTTTTTATGTGGTGTGCTTTAGAAAAATATTTAGTGACAGCGAGTGTTTGCATGTTACTAAAACCAAAAGGTGGGAGCCAGATTAGGTTGAATCGTTTTTTGTATTCGACACTTACTATTTTGTATGTCTTTCTAGGGGAGAGAATACGTTGGTGTTTTAATATTGCAATATAAGCCGTTCCTGTGTATTCGGGATATATATCAATAGCACCTTTTAATAAAGCGTTTTGTATGACTGCGGTGCTGCCGAGGTTAAATTTATTGATTACATGAAGTTTTGTTTTTTTCTCGATTAGCTCAGACATTAAGTAAGCTAAAATGTAGGATTCAGTGAAATTTTTACTAGCGACTACAATAGTGTTTTTTGACTTTGAAAAAAAATTGTTAGAGCCATATTTCCCGTAGCTAAAAATAAAGAAGCCAGCAAGTAAGATTATGGTAGTTAATTTTGTTTTTTTCAGGCGGAGTTGCTGCCTTTTTTGGGCTGATAATGAAAATTCAAGCTGTGCAATGATGTAGTCGACGATGAGTGCAAGCAATGCGGTGGGAATGGCACCCAGCAAAATAAGGCGTGAATCATTGAGTGCGAGTCCCTCCGTAATAAATGTACCTAGACCACCTGCGCCGATAAAGGCGGCGATCGTTGTAATGCCAATTGTCATTGCAGTCGCAGTGCGAATACCCGCAATAATAATCGGCGTTGCAATAGGAAGCTCAACCATACGCAGTCGTTGCCATCGTGTAAATCCCAATCCAATAGCAGCTTCAATCGTTTCTTTAGGCAGTTGGCTAAGGCCTGTATATGTGTTTCGAGTGATAGGCAATAAGGCGTAGAACATAAGTGTGACGATTGTGGGTTTAAACCCAATACCTAAAATAGGAATTAATAGAGCGAGTAATGCTAGGCTAGGTATGGTTTGAAAGACACTCGTGATCGATAGAATAATTTTTCTTACAGAGCTTTGTTGATAAGCCCAAATTCCTAAGGGTAAACCAACAAGAATAGCGAGTATTGTAGCTGAAAAAGACAGTGCGATATGGGTTGTCAGTTGTTTAATAAAAACGTGGACATGATTTACCAAGAATGAAAATAGAGAGCTATGCATTATCCTTTATCCTGCATCAGAGTTGCACTAGCAATAAGCTGTCGAACAAAATTAGTTTTGGGATAATTTAAGATGTCGTGCTTGGTGCCAATTTGTTGTATGCCACCTTGGTGCATAATGGCAATGCGATCTGATATACGAAATGCTTCAAAGATATCATGCGTAACAAAGACAACTGTTTTATGAATTTGTTTTCGGATTTTAAGCATGGTTTCTTGTAGTTCGTTTCGAGTGATTGCATCAATAGCGCCAAAAGGCTCGTCCATCAATAGAATATTAGGATCTATTGCCAATGCGCGTGCTACACCAACGCGTTGTGCTTGACCGCCAGATAGTTCATTGGGGAAACGTTCGGCATAAATTTTAGGATCAAGATCCATTAAGTCTAACAATGCATGCGCACGTGCTTTACGTATTTTTGTGGGCTGTTTCAATAGTTGCATGACGATGCTTACGTTTTGTTCTACGGTCATATGTGGGAATAGCCCAACTTGTTGAAAGACATAGCCCATAGTGCGGCGCAGATATTCTGGTTGGTATTTACGAACATCTTTGCCATTAATTTCAATGTTGCCAGTGCTTGGTTCAACCAATCGGTTAATCATTTTTAGTAGCGTTGTTTTTCCGCAACCGGAAGACCCTAATAAAACAAATGTTTCTCCTGTTTCTATTTCCAGGGAAACGTTTTTTATGATGCAAGCGTCATTGTTGTTATAGGATTTTGAGATGTGATTAAAGCGAATCATTTCGCGAGATTTCCTAAATTTTAGGGTATTTCTAGTCTTGCGTTTGTATGAGTGAATCGATACGATGACATTGTTAAAACCCGCTCAGAGTATATATTTCGTCGTCAAAATGCAACCGGCAGGGGGTATTATGAAGCATCCCGTCCAATATATTGATCCGTACAGCATGGCTTCAGAAAACCAAGTCATCACCTCGATCTACTTGTCGCTCCCGTTTTTGAAATCCATGGATATTGCAACACGGATTTCTGAAATTAGCGCGGCCTTTTTGGGGAAGCCCTATTTGGAAGGTGCTGCGGGTGAAGGACACGAAGGTCGTTTTGATCAATCGTCACAATATCGTTTTGATGCGTTTGATTGTGTGACATTTTTAAATGCCGTTTTGGCTTTGGCATTATCGAATGATGTTGTCAGTTTTTGTAAAAATTTATGTCGCATTGCTTATCGTGGTGCGCAGTTGGGTTATCAGTATCGTCATCATTTTATGAGTGTGGATTGGAACTTAAATAATGCGGCAATCGGTATAACTGAAGATATTACGGCATCAATTATGGATGCTTCGATTGTTGCGTATGCTGAAACTATAATCGATCGTCCTAACTGGTTCCGTCATCGCCGCTATGAAGACATTAAATTATTAGAAAAAATATCATCAAAAAATTCGGAAAAGTTATTGCAAGAGTTACATGCTTTAGCTGAAACACTAGCGCCTGAAACAACTCGTATGCCATATTTGCCTATTAAAAAATTATTTGATGATAATGCGAACCCTATATCGAGCTTGTTCGATCGAATCCCGCATGCTTCAATCATTGAAATTGTCCGACCGAATTGGGATCTGCGCGATAAAATTGGCACAAATTTAAATGTATCGCACGTAGGTTTTGCAATACGTAAGGATGATGTGTTGATGTATCGCCAAGCGTCTTCTATAGAACGACGCGTCATGGACATCCCATTGGTTGAGTATCTTGGATATCGCCTAGAAAGCCCGACAATCAAAGGGATAAATGTCCAACGAGTTTTGAGGTAATCTTAATTCTTTCGAAAAATAGCACCAAGAATGGAGCTGGTCTTAGCTCCTGTTACAGAAGGTATATTGCCCGGTTTTTTGTTGAGTGTTTGACGTGCTAGCCAGGCGAAAGCCGTTGCTTCAATCCAGTCAGGGTTGATGCCCATATTTTCTGTTGATTGAATCTTTATGTTTTTATTAAATTGTTGGAGCTGTTGTACAAGCCGTTGGTTATGTGTGCCGCCACCACACAGCCAAAGTGTTGTGATTTTATTTTTGGGTAAATGTAATGTGTCTGAAATAGATCGTGCCGTTAATTGCAGTAAAGTGGCTTGCACATCTTCAGTTTGTATTGAGTCGGGTATATGTGGTTGTAGCCAGTCTAAGTGAAAATATTCACGTCCCGTGCTTTTGGGTGGTGCTTTTTTAAAATAAGTATCGCTGAGTAGTCTTTGTAGTAAGGCTTGATTGCATCGTCCGCTGGTAGCCCATTTCCCATCTTTATCGTAGTTGCCTCTTTGATGTTTTTGGTACCATGCGTCCATCAAGGTATTTCCAGGACCAGTGTCAAAACCAATAACAGTTTGTGATGGATCTGCGGGTAGTACAGTTAAGTTTGCAATCCCGCCGATGTTTAGAACTCCGACTGTTTCACTGCTATCTCTAAATAAATAGTTGTGGAAAGCAGGTGCAAGCGGTGCGGCCTGTCCTCCGAGCGCGATATCGCGACGCCGAAAATCTGCAACAACAGTAATATCGGTCTTTGCCGCAATAATGTTGGGATCGCCAATTTGTAGAGTAAATGGAAATTTAGTGTCGGGGACGTGACGAATAGTTTGGCCGTGGCTACCGATAGCGACAATATCCTTTGCGGACAATTTTTCTTTTTTCAATAATTGCAAAACAGTTTTTGAGAACAGCCGACCGAGTTTTACATCAGCTTCTCCCATACGTTGAATGGCATTTTCACCAGGATAACAAAGCGCTAAAACATCTTGTTTTAAGGCTTTTGGTATTGGTTCGGCGTGTGTTGCGATGACCTCTAATCGTTTAGTTTCAAAATCAACAAGGGCCACATCAACGGCATCTAAGCTCGTACCTGACATAATACCTATGTAATATTTATTTGTTGTCATTGGCCTGATGGCTGTCTAATTCCGATAATGAAACGTTAGATTGTTGTTCGAAGGCGGCACGGTAACTTTTAGGAATGGATTTCCCGCCAATAAACTTCATTTTTAAGGGGTCGTGTGGAATGCCATAAACATACATTTCAAAATGTAAGTGTGGTCCAGTAGACCAGCCGGAGCTACCGACGTAACCGATGACTTGGCCTTTTTTCACATAGGTGTGATATTTTAGATGTGGTGCTATACGTGATAAATGACCGTATAGGGCGCGGTATTTTCGACTATAACGAATAACAACGGCATTTCCATAGCCGCCTTTTTTCCCACGGAAAATAATTCTACCATCACCAATTGAGTGTATGGGTGTGCCATATTTTGCAGCATAATCGATGCCTAAGTGTGGATGCACAATATGTAAGACTGGATCAAATCGATGGAAGGTAAAGTGCCCGCTGATGCGTTTGTAGTTAAGTGGTTTTTTTAAGAATAAAGGTTCAACGCCACGACCTTTCGGGGTATAGTAGCCTGCGTTATTGTGAGGGTAAGTAAAACGAAGTGCTTTATGCACTTTTCCATTATGCGTGAAACTTGCAGCAACAATATTGCCTGGGTGATCTTTTTTGCCATGCAAATAATATTCTTTATATAACACACCGAAGTGATCACCAGTGTGAAGGGCATCCATATTAATGGTTCCAGAAAAAATGCTACTCAGTTGTGATGTTAGATGATGTGTTAGCCCTGCAGCCTGAGCAGCAGCTGCAAGTGAATGCTTAATTACACCTGACTTATATATGAGAGAGGTTGTCATCGCTTCTTTTTTAATTGAAGATTGGGTTGTTTCCCCATCGCTGTTCAAGTAGAGCGTTTCAATGTGATTCATAGGATATTTCAGCATGATGAGATGTTTCTGATGATTTATATGTAAATAGAAAGTTTGGCCCAAGTAAAGTTTACCTAGATACCTTTTTGCCGCTGGGTTCTTGAGTAAGATTTGTAATTGCTGATAACTGACTTCAAACCTCGAGAAAATTTTCGAAAGCGTATCGCCTTTTTTGACTGTCACACGATGCCAGATCAGTTCGGGCTGTGCGGTTTGTACAGGATTAGGCTGAGTGTTTGAAATGACCGCTGAAAAATGTACGGTCACAATAGTTAGTGCAGCTGAAATAATAAGGATGAGAGTGGTATATATAATCGATTTGTAATTCCGTGTGAACCGCTTCTTCATCAGTTAATGTTTCCTGCCAAAAATATGAGAGCTACCATAGCGGTGCGGGTCAGGTGGGTCAATATTTTTTTCTGATACTGTACAGTCGTTCGAAACTTTTGAGCTAGCTTAATCAATAACGGGGTATGAAATTTACAGGTTTAGCTGCTATTCTATCCGATCAAAATTTTTCAATGGTGATGATATGGTTTCAGTTAAAGAGGCTTTAAAAGAAATACAGCGCGGGACAGTTGAGATACTGCTTGAAGCGGAGTTGGAAGAACGATTGAAAGAAGGTAAGCCGCTGCGTGTGAAGCTAGGTTTTGACCCAACAGCACCCGATATTCATCTTGGGCATACAGTAATACTTAATAAACTGAGGCAGTTCCAAGAGCTTGGTCATCAGATTTTATTCTTGATTGGCGATTTTACGGCAATGATTGGCGATCCGACTGGAAAAAATATTACTCGCCAACCATTAACTCGAGAAGTTGTGTTAGAGAATGCGAAAACTTATGAAGCTCAGGCGTTTAAAATTTTAGACCCAGACCGCACTGATATTATGGCGAACTCTACCTGGATGGATAAGTTGTCTGCAGCGGACTTGATTCGACTGACTGCGACACAAACCGTTGCGCGAATGTTAGAACGTGATGATTTTGATAAACGTTATGCTGCGAACCAGCCTATCGCGATTCACGAATTTTTGTACCCCTTGCTGCAAGGCTACGATTCAGTAGCGATGAAAGCAGATGTTGAGCTTGGTGGGACGGACCAGAAGTTTAATCTGTTAGCAGGACGTGAACTCCAAAAACACCATGGACAGCGTCCACAAATTGTATTGACCATGCCGTTGTTGGAGGGACTTGATGGTGTCAAGAAAATGTCAAAATCGCTAGACAATTATATAGGCATTACGGATGAGCCAAATGATATGTTTGGCAAGGTGATGTCGATTTCTGATGAACTGATGTGGCGTTATTTTGAATTGTTGAGTTTCAGGCCAATACGTGAAATTGACCAGTTTCGCAAAGAAGTGGATGCAGGTAAAAATCCGCGAGATGTAAAGTTTGCATTATCAGAAGAAATTGTAGCTCGATTCCATGATCGTAAGGCTGCGGAGTTAGCAAAAACACAGTTTATAGAACGTTTTCGCAATCATGCTTTGCCAACAAACTTAGAAGAGCAAGAATTGGCAACTGCAGCTGGCGCACTAGGTATCGCCCACCTATTAAAGGGTGCAGGTTTGGTGAATAGTACCTCCGATGCCATACGAATGATTAAGCAGGGTGCTGTACGTATCGATGGGGAACGTGTTGAAGATCAGCAGCTCAATATTCCTGTGGGAGAGTCGCGTTTGTACCAAGTTGGGAAGCGCCGTTTTGCAAAGATAAAAGTCGTTTCTGAGTGACTTCGTAATCTTTATATAAATTTCATTGTTGTGATATTTAAACGGTTGACTTTGCCTTTTTTCTGCGTAGAATTACCATTCCTCTCAGTTAGGGGGGGAATCGCTCTTTTACAATATAATGCAGTCTGAAAGCAGTTTGTGTGGGTACTTGTGCAGCTAGTCTGATTACCAAAATCGACGTCACAAGAATTCACAGTTAACAAACTGTAAAGTTTTGTGCGTCAAACCTATAGCAGCGAAAGCTGCAAACGATTTAAATTGAAGAGTTTGATCCTGGCTCAGATTGAACGCTAGCGGCATGCTTAACACATGCAAGTCGAACGGCAGCGCGAGGAGCTTGCTCCTTGGCGGCGAGTGGCGGACGGGTGAGTAACGCGTAGGAATTTACCTTGTAGTGGGGGACAACCCGGGGAAACTCGGGCTAATACCGCATAATCTCTACGGAGCAAAGTGGGGGATCTTCGGACCTCACGCTATAAGATGAGCCTGCGTCGGATTAGCTTGTTGGTGGGGTAATGGCCTACCAAGGCGACGATCCGTAGCTGGTCTGAGAGGACGACCAGCCACACTGGGACTGAGACACGGCCCAGACTCCTACGGGAGGCAGCAGTGGGGAATTTTGGACAATGGGGGCAACCCTGATCCAGCCATTCCGCGTGAGTGAAGAAGGCCTTCGGGTTGTAAAGCTCTTTCGCAAGGGAAGAAACGATATAGTTTAATAGGCTATGTTAATGACGGTACCTTGACAAGAAGCACCGGCTAACTACGTGCCAGCAGCCGCGGTAATACGTAGGGTGCAAGCGTTAATCGGAATTACTGGGCGTAAAGCGTGCGCAGGCAGTTTTATAAGTCAGATGTGAAATCCCC